>OGDN01000033.1_pt1 | contig 229322 bp, 257 predicted proteins | sample 1570271 | NCBI WGS metagenome assembly OGDN01 (sample SAMEA4384481, study PRJEB24528) | human gut metagenome | reverse complement strand
GGCTGTTTGGGGCAAATAAAATGGATGATAAAAGCTATAATGAATGTATGAAGAGAATCAAAAACTTGATTCTCTTTTTTTAAAATACATACATTGACAAATATCTATGTATATATTATATTGAACATAGACAATGATCAATGTGAGGTGTCAATATGAATGCAATGGATGTGGCTTTGATATGCAAGGCTTTGGGCGATGCGAACCGGCTGGAAATTGTACAGATGCTGTCGGATGGAGAAAAGTGCGGGTGTAAACTTTTGGAAAGATTTGAAATTACCCAGCCAACTTTATCCCATCATATGAAGATATTGGTAGGATGCGGCCTTGTGAATGATCGTAAGGAAGGAAAATGGCATCATTAGGAAGAAAAAAGAAGTTTCAGTAGAGAGTGTTGAAGATTAAAAACAAAATATTTTAAATAACGCCGGTGCGGGATTTTTGATATCCAGTACTGGCGTTATTCATTCTACAGGGGCTTGGGGGGTGTAGCCAGAAGCTAATTTGTCATCTACTTTCTATTAGATAGTGGGTGACATATAAATAGCTTCTTTTTAATTGATAGATCCATAACCATAAATTGACTTATTAGTCAAAGAATAATTTTTATTTCTTACCTCGTCTTTGCTGTTTCCTTCAATAGTACATACCTTGTCGTTTTCTACTTTTTCAACGATTCCGACATGTTGAACATGGCCATCACCGTTCCAATCAAAAAAGATAATATCACCTGTTTGAGGTATGCATGATTTATTTTTCCATTTGTTATGGTCTTTATACCATTTTTCTCCATCTGTACATAAAGAAAATCTTGGAATTGAATTATTAATGATGCCACTTCCATTAGCACACCATGACACAAATATCGCACACCAATTTACTCGTTGATTAAAACCGTACCATCTCCAGTATTTTTCTCCACCTTTATTTCCAATTTTTTTTTGCAATCTCAATAATATTACTGTTTCCAAAATGATAATATCTTAAAACATGTTCAACGTATTCAGGATCACCAAATACTTTTATTTTTAATTCACTTTTCTTGTTGTCAGAATAAACTTTAGCATTTGCTTTAGAATAACATCCAAATAAATCGTATGCCCAAGTGATATATGCTTTTCCATAATTGTAACCTTGTAGTGCCAAATAAAGATTGTTATTATCGTTGATGTTTAATACTTTAGCTGTAGCCAAACAATTAGCAAAGTTTTGAATACCAACCTCTATAGAATAAACAGGATCTTCAATTCCATTTGGCACGTGTGGATATTTTGTATTAAATCCACATTCAGCAGCTTGCATAGGATCATTTCCTTTACCACCAGATTCTTGCATCATAATAGCTTCTATAATTGGAACATATTCTTCAATACCATATTGAATAGCATATTGAGTAATGATGCCTTCATATGCCAATACTTCAGCACTTAAAGGAGAGTTTTCAGTGTTGATGTTATTGTTATTGCTAAGGCTTCCGAAAACACCAATAAAAAGACATATAACTAAGATCAAAATCAATCCTGTTCCATAACTCCATAGCTTCGATAATTCATTTAATGTTTTAGATAAAAAAAGTAAAGGTTTTTTAATCACTTTTGATGCAGAAAAGACATTATGATTGATTTTTGAATCAACAGGACTATTTTTAAGTTTTAATCTATGTTGTTTGAGCATATGAGATTTCATTCTATTTTTGTAATTATTATTATGAGTTTCCTTTATTGAAAAAAAATTATCATCTTTATTTGATGGCAAGAAACTTTTTTTTGATTTATTACTGTTTTTTAATTTAAACTTTATCTTGTTGTTTTTTTGTATGTTAGGTTGAGATTTTGTTTTTATAATATTAAATTTTCTATTTTATTTTATTTTAGAAAATTCATTAGCTACTATTGATTGGTGTTCTTTTAACTTGGATTGTTTTCGTTGTCTTTTTTTTTCTTTAACTGATCTTTTTGTTCTTGAGTAGCTTTCTATTGCAACAGTTCTTTGTGTTTCTTCAATTTTTTGAATAGGGTAATCACGCTCATCTATTTCTTTTTCTTCATATTTTCTTTTCTTTAATGTATTTGTTTTATCATGAACAGCTTTGTCCTTAATAAAATGTTTAATATTATTGTGAGTGTCTTTTTCTTTTATATCTTTAATAACTTTTTTGATCAAATAGTATGAACATGATTATAAAGTAATAGTTTTTTATCTGTAAATATTTATAATATAGATGAATATTTTAAAACATCCTATGATGACGAGTGACGGTTTTGACTCGTCGGTAATATAAAAAATGGCTCAAGGATGTACTAGAGGAATCTAAAGGATTCCTTTTGTTTTTTATTAAAATGGAAGATTGTAAAATTAATGTCATATTTTATTGAATACGTTTTCTTTTCTAGATACATTGAAATAAAATAAGGAAAGGAAATTGAATATGAAATACTTATTTTTAGATGTTGATGGAACATTAATTGATTATAAAACAAAATTACCTGCTTCAGCTAAAAAAGCAGTAGAACAAGCACAAAAGAATGGACACAAGATTATTATTTGTACAGGCTGTAGTCGTTGTGAAATAGAAGCAAGAGATATGGATTTAAACTTTGATGGTGTTATCTATGGAAATGGTTGCTATGTTGAATATAATAATGAGGTGATTTTTCATCAATCATTAACTTTAGAACAGTGTACACATTTTGTAAATTGGTGTAATGAAAGAGATTTAGATTTCCGTTTAGAATGTAATGATGGAATGTTTTTAAGCGAAGGTTATGAAGAAAAATCACGGTTAACAAGATATAAATATACTTATGGATTAGAAGCAAATTACTCAGATAAACCTTTACCACCACTTTCAAGACATATGATTAGTGGGAAAAATTTATTTAGAGATGATGTTAATAAAACAGCATTTGTTTTAAAATCTTATCAAGATTTTTTAGATGTTAAAGAAGAATTTTCAAATATGGCGGTTGATACATGGGGCGGTAAAGGTGAACTTGCTTTATATGGAGCAACGCGTGCTAAAGAATTTGATAAAGAAAATTCAATTCATCTTTTATTAAAATATTTAAATGTTGATCCTAAAGATGCTATTGCATTTGGTGATGGTGTGGTTGATATTCCAATGTTTAAGGCTTGTGGTTTTTCTGTAGCGATGGATAATGGAAATGATGAAGTTAAACAAGCAGCAAGTTATGTAACGGATGATGTAGATCAAGATGGTTTATATAATGCTTTTAAATATTTAAAACTTATCTAAAAAGAGAAATCGTTACGATTTCTCTTTTTGGTTATTTGATTTTTTTAAAAGTTTGAGCAACTTCTACAAGTAAATCTCTAATATGTAAATGTTGTGGACAAATTTGTTCACATAAACCACATTTTAAACATTCACTTGCTTTTGCATTTTTAACTGTAGTAGTAATTACTGTTCCAATATCCATAAACTTTTTTAGCGTTTAAACAGGCAAATCAATCTGGAATAGCAATGTTCTTTGGGCATTTTTCCATACAGTAACGACAAGCAATACATAGAATAAAGTTTTTACTTTTGAAGATTTCTGTGACTTGTTTAACTGCTTCTTGTTCTTTTGTAGATAATGGTTGAAAATCTTTCATGAAACTTAAGTTATCTTGCATTTGTGCCATATCATTCATTCCTGATAAAACCATCATCATTCCATCAAAACCAGTAGCAAAACGTAAGACATAATTTGCAGGCGACATTTCACCTAAATCTTCATAGATACGTTTTGCTTCTTCTGGTAAAAAGGAAAAGAATATTTAAGATTAGATTCTTTACGTAGAAATGAAACTTTGGAAGATTATTATTCAATGCGTGGTTTTGTAGAAAAAGGACACGTGTTGATAGAAATTATTATGGTATTTTAAGAGAACGAAAACTTTAAAAAAATATTAAAAATCCTCTTGACTCTAAACTCAACTTTAGGTTTATAGTTTGTTTGAAAGGAGGATTACTTATGAAATCAAAAGTTTATTTTACAAGAATAATAACACCTGAAAAGGTTTTAGAAATGTATGAAGTATTAGGAAAAGAATTAATAGGAAAGATTGCTGTTAAACTTCATTCAGGGGAAGAAGGAAATCAAAACTTTTTAAAACCTGATTTTTGGAGACCAATTATTGATAAGTTAAATGGAACAGTTGTGGAGTGTAATACAGCTTATGAAGGATCTAGAAATACAACTGAAAAACATTTAAAAACAATTGAAAAACATGGATGGTCTAAATATTTTGATGTAGATTTAATGGATGCAGAAGGTCCTGATATGATTCTAGATATTCCTGAAGGAAAAGTGATTCAAAAAAACTATGTTGGAAAAGATATGAAAAACTATGATGGAATGATTGTTTTATCTCATTTTAAAGGACATCCAATGGGTGGTTATGGCGGAGCTTTAAAACAACTTTCAATTGGTTGTGCTTCATCTTATGGAAAAGCTTATATTCATGGGGCAGGAGAACCTGAAAAGATTTGGACAGCTGATCATGATTTGTTTTTAGAATCAATGGCGGATGCAGCTAAGTCAGTTCATGAATATTTTAAAGGAAACATTGTTTATATCAATGTTATGAAAAATATGTCTGTTGATTGTGATTGTTGTGCAGTGGCAGAAGATCCATGTATGGATGATATTGGTATTTTAATTTCAACGGATCCAATTGCTATTGATCAAGCATGTATTGATTTAGTTTATGCTTCTAATGATAAGGGAAGAGATCATTTAATTGAAAGAATTGAATCTCGTCATGGTATTCATACCATTGAAGCAGCCTCAGCACTTGGATATGGTTCAAGAGAATATGAACTTATTGAAATAGATGATTAATTTGTTCCATGCTTAAAAGACATAGTGCGCTATTTAAAAGAGGTATTTGCCTCAACTATGCAAGAATGATAAAATAATAAAAGGTAAGAATACTTACTTGAAGGCTAATTTAAGGAAAATAAATAGGAGGAAAAAGGAAATGAGTCAAAAGAAATTAGGTTTTGGTTTAATGCGTTTACCATCGTTAGATCCAAATGATGCTTCAAAAATTGATATTGAACAAACAAAAAAGATGGTTGACACATTTATCGAAAAAGGTTTTACATATTTTGATACTGCATGGATGTATTGTGGATTTGCAAGTGAAAATGCAGCAAAAGAAGCACTTGTATCACGTTACCCAAGAGATGCTTATACACTTGCAACAAAATTACATTCAGGTTTTATTAAAACAAAAGAAGATCGTGATCATATCTTTAATGAACAACTTTCAAAAACAGGTGTAGAATATTTTGATTATTATTTATTACATGATATTAATACACATAGTATTGAAGTTTATAATGAATTAGATTGCTTTAACTGGATACAAGATAAAAAAGCAAAAGGTTTAGTTAAAACTATTGGTTTTTCTTATCATGATGGTCCTGAATTGCTTGATCAAGTTCTAACAGAACACCCAGAATTTGAATTTGTACAATTACAAATCAACTATCTTGATTGGGACAGTGTTGGTGTTCAATCAAGAAAATGTTATGAAGTAGCTACAAAACATCATAAACCTGTTATCGTTATGGAACCTGTAAAAGGTGGAACACTTGCGAAAGTACCAGAAGAAGTTGAAAAGATGTTTAAAGAATATCATCCGGATATGTCAATTCCTTCTTGGGCTATTCGTTTTGCAGCAAGTCAAGAAAACGTTATGATGGTTTTAAGTGGTATGTCTAATATGGAACAATTAGAAGATAACTTAGGTTATATGGAAAATTTTAAACCATTAAATGAAGAAGAATATGCTTTAATTAAAAAAGCGGTTACTGCAATCAATTCAACAATTACTGTCCCATGTACAGGATGTGCTTATTGCGTTGATGGTTGTCCTATGAATATTGCCATTCCAAAATACTTCTCATTATATAATGCAGATTTACAAGAAGTAGAAGAAAAAGGATGGACACCACAAGGAGAATACTACAACAACTTAACAAAAACATTTGGTAAAGCCAGTGACTGTGTTGAATGTGGTCAATGTGAAGGCGTATGTCCACAACATTTATCAATTATTCAATATTTAAAAGATGTTGCAGGCCATTTTGAAAAATAACGGAATATAGAAAATTGCTACATAGAAATGAAGAAATAAATATTATTAGTTTAGGGGTAGGTTCTTTAAAATAAGTAAATCAAGAAGTAATCAAATTTACTTACAAATTCATTTTGGTGTTGAATATTCATCAGAAGAGTATGGTTGGACAACGAATTTTAAACCTATTATGGTGCTTTAGATTATATATTAGATTAAAAAAAGCAATTATTTATCATATTGATTTATCATCACATTCGCTAAAACTTGTTCATCAAGTTTTAGATATTGACATGTTTAGTATTGATTCGGCTTATGATTTGAAGTTTGAAGACTTCGCCATTGATGAATTTGATGAACGTATGGATTTATATCGTTGTCTTAAAAAAGAAGGCGTAGGTACTACTGTAATGAAAGCCTTTTGTGGAGGAAAACTTTGAGAAGAAGATGAGTCACTATTTCATTAAGCCTTGACAGAAACTCAATATATGCAGTATGCTTTAGATAAACTGTCTATTTTAACAGTTTTGCCAGGAATTAGAAATGATGATTTAACACGTACTCTTCGTTATTTAGAAGTATCTGATGTAGAAAAAGATTATTCAATTTTAAGAATATTTCCAATATTAGAAAATTGTAATCAATTTGTTTATTATAAACATTGTCATCCTTGTTCAAAAGGGTTAGACACTACCTTGATTAATAATATTATGATCTTGCTCGTTTAAAAGATGAACTTGCTACAGATCATTATCATCATTTAGCTTTAAAAGCAAGTGATTGTATTGTTTGTCACCATTGTGATAAATGATGTCCATTTCATGTTCAACAGAGTAAACATATGCAAGAAATTACTGATTATTTTCATGAATAAGATATAGAGATACGAAATCGAAAATAAACAAGAAGTTTATTATATATCAGGAGGGAAAATGGAAATTGTTGTTATTGATGGACAAGGTGGCGGAATTGGAAAAAATATTATACAAGTTTTAAAAGAAAAACATCCAGAATATACCATCATTGGTGTTGGAACCAATAGTATGGCAACAACACAGCTAAAAAAGGGTGGTGCTGATATTATTGCAACGGGGGAAAATGCTGTTGTTTATAATGTTAAACATGCCTCTATTGTTGTTGGTCCGATTGGAGTTGCTTTTGCAAATTCAATGTATGGTGAAATTACACCAGCTATGGCAAAAGCTATTGGAGAAAGTGAAGCGCGTAAATATTTTATTCCTGTTTCTAAATGCAGTGCTCAAGTCGTAGGTGTTGCATCAAAATCAATATCTGAATATATTGATGACCTTGTTGTTATGATTGAAAAATTAGAAAAATAGAGGATATCGTATACATGAAGTATCGATTATAGTTGAAACTATAAACTACTTATGTATACGATATTTTTTTGAGTAAAATAATAAATATAACTTTTTTCAATGTTAAATGAAGCCTTTAAGTAGAAGTCATAGAGGAGTTTAGGGAGATTTATATGAATAAATTAGAATTATTACAAGAAGAATTAAGAAATTATGGAAAAGTTGCGATTGCTTATAGTGGGGGTGTTGATTCCAACTTTTTATTCCATGTAGCTCTTGAAACATTAGGAAAAGAAAATGTTTTACCTGTTTTATGTCGAGGAGCAATGATGTCAAAAGAAGACATTGAAGGTGCTCTTGAACAATTAAAAGATTCAAATCATGTGGTTTTATCAGTCAATCCATTAGACGTAGAAGCTTTTCATTTTAATCATAAAGATCGTTGTTATCATTGTAAAAGAAACATTATGTCAAAAGTTATTGCCGTTGCTAAAGAACATGACTTTGCTTATGTTTTAGATGGGAAAAATAAAGATGATGAAAAAGTGTATCGACCAGGATTAAAAGCTTGTGAAGAATTAGGTATTATTTCGCCTTTAGCGAATAATAATTTAGCAAAACAAGAAATTAGAGATTATTCTAAACAGCTTGGTATTGCTACTTATAATAAACCATCCAATGCCTGTCTGGCTTCTCGTTTTGACTACAATACAGAGCTTACTTTAGAAAAATTAAAACTTGTTGAAACAGGTGAAAAATATTTACATGATTTAGGAATGCTTCATGTACGTTTAAGAGTACATGGAGATGTGGCACGTCTTGAAGTTGAACCAGAAGATTTTATGAAAATCATTGAAAATAAAGAATTGATTCAAAATATTAAAAATCTTGGATTTAGATTTGTAACACTTGATTTAGAAGGAATTAGAAGTGGGGGTTATGATATTGAAAACATTAGAAATTCTACAAAAGGTTAAAAATAATGAACTAACAATTGAACAAGCTCAAAAAATGATTGAACAACCCTTAGATTATGCAACGATTGATTATAATCGAAAAAAGAGAACAGGAAATAATGAAGTAATCTATGGTGCTGGAAAAACCAAGGAACAAATCATTGGGATTGTAAAAGACATGTTAGACCATGATATCCATTCTATTTTAATTACACGTGTCGACCAAGAAAAAAGTGAAGCTATCTTAAAAGAATTTCCACAAATGATTTATGATTCTTTATCGCACATTTGTTATATCGATGAAGATCAAAAAGAAATCAATAAAGGAAAAATTGTTGTTGTTTGTGCGGGAACATCAGACTTGCCAGTTGCTCGTGAAGCCATGCTTACAGCTCAATTTTTAGGTAATGAAGTTGAACTTGTCAGCGATGTGGGTGTTGCCGGTATTCATCGTTTGTTTCATCGTTTAGATACTATTCAAAGGGCAAATGTTTTAGTTGTTTGTGCAGGAATGGAAGGGGCCCTCGCTTCCGTTGTTGGAGGACTTGTGGATAAACCAGTTATTGCCGTACCAACATCCATTGGTTATGGGGCTAACTTTGATGGATTATCAGCTCTTCTTGCCATGCTTAATAGCTGTGCGAGTGGAGTTAGTGTTGTTAATATTGATAATGGATTTGGGGCAGGATTTATGGCTCATACCATTAATTGTTTAGGAGGAAAGAAATAGTGAAAGTATTATATTTTGATTGTAGTAGTGGAATCAGTGGAAATATGACTTTAGGAGCGTTATCTGAATTGATTGATGATCCTCATTATTTAGTTAATGAATTAAAAAAATTAAATGTGGATGGGTATCATATTCATATTTCTAAAGAAAAGAAAAATGGTATTACAGGAACTTATGTTGATGTTCATTTAGAACACGAACATCATCATGAACATGAGCATGAACACTTGCATCATGAACACGCTCATCACCATCATCATGAACATCGTAATTTATTTGATGTTAATAAAATTATTGATGAAAGTGAAATTGACGAAAAAGCAAAAGATCTTGCTAAACGTATCTTTTTAAGAGTTGCCAAAGCTGAAAGCAAAGTCCATAATGAAACTTTAGAAAATGTTCATTTTCATGAAGTAGGAGCCATTGACTCTATTGTTGATATTATTGGAACAGCGATTTTATTATGTAAAATCAATCCGGATGTTATTTATAGTAGTATCGTTAATGATGGTTATGGATTTATTGAATGTGCACATGGGATGATTTCTGTCCCTGTACCTGCAACATCTGAAATCTTTGCAGCAAGTAATGCTATCACTCGACAAATTGATGTAGATACAGAACTTGTTACACCAACAGGTGCTGCAATCATCGCAGAAATTGCGAGTGAATTTACTACAATGCCTGCTATGAATGTTCAAAAAGTAGGTTGGGGAACGGGTACAAAAGATTTGGTAATTCCAAATGTTTTAAAAGTATCCCTTGGAGAAATTAAAAAAAAAACGAAATTATAGTCATGGAAACCAACATTGATGATTGTAGTGGAGAAATGCTTGGTTTTGTAATGGAACAGCTTTTAGATCAAGGAGCTTTAGATGTTTTCTTTACTTCTATCTTTATGAAAAAAAATAGACCAGCTTATCGTTTGACGGTCGTTTGTAATGAAGAAAAGATGGGTCTCTTACAAAAAGTGATTTTTACGCAAACAACAACTATTGGTATTCGTTATCGTAAGGAACAAAGAACTGTTTTAAAAAGACAAATTAAAGAAATCGAAACACCACTTGGAAAACTTCAAGTAAAAGAAGTAGAAATTGATGGTGAAAAAAGATGTTATCCAGAATATGAAAGTGCTAAAAAATTAGCGTTAAAACATCACTGTTCTTTACAGGAAATATATCATCTTGTTAAATAAAGGAGAATTTATGACAAGTCAGTTAAATAAAATTGCAGATTATTGGAATCAACGTTCTTTTGGTTATTCTTTGGATAACCAAGAAGAACTTTTACATGATCAAGAAAAATGGATAGAATTAATAAATTTTTATTTGAAAATAAATAAAGGAATGAAAGTATTAGACTTAGGATGTGGACCAGGCTTTTTTTCTGTCTTACTTGCAAATTATGGATGTCAAGTTATCGGTATTGATTACAGTGACAAAATGTTGGAGGAAGCAAGAAATAATGCAGGTAAATTTAAAGCGAATGTCGAATTTCAAAAAATGGATGTTCAAAATTTAGCTTTTCAGGATGAAACTTTTGATTTGGTTATCACACGTAATGTGACATGGAATTTAGAAAAGCCAGTACAAGCTTATAAGGAAATATTGAGAGTCTTGAAAAATAAAGGGCATCTTTTAAATGTTGATGGTAATCATTATTATCACTATCAAGATCGAGATTATAATAGGTCAGGGCATAGTGACCATCAACATATGGAAGGTATTGATGTTTCTATTATTGATAATATTGCTAAGGAATTAAAGTTATCTTATGTTTTACGTCCTCGATATGATATAGAAATTCTAAAAGAAATTGGTTTTCAACAAGTTGAAAGTCAAATACTTTCTAAAGAAAAAACAAAGGAAGGAAAAGAATTGATTCGTCAATTCTTAATACACGCAATTAAATAATGAAAAGAATTTTATCATTATTTTCAGTTCTTTTCTTGGTAACGCTTGTTACTTTTGTGATGACGGATCTGGCACCTAGTGATAGTGCTGAAATGTATTATTTATCTAAAGGAATTACACCTAGCGAGGAAGTTTTAAATGAAACACGACATGAAATGGGTCTCGATAAAAATATTGTTGTTCGCTATGTTGACTGGTTGAATGATTTTGTTCATGGTGATTTAGGTTATTCTTATCATTATGGACAAGATGTGAATCAACAAATGTTATCAAAGTTACCAAATACTTTAAAATTAGCGATGTTTTCATTTGTTGTTGTTTTAGCTTTTTCGATTCCTTTAGGAATTTATAGTGCTACTCATCGTCATAGTTTGATTAATTCTATTTTAAAAAATATCTCTTTTTTAGGTTTATCTTTACCTAATTTTTGGTTAGCACTTCTTTTAATTCTGCTTTTTTCAGTAAAGATTCAATTGTTTCCTGTTATTAGTGGAAGTAGTTTAAAAGGTCTTGTTTTACCTGTTTGTTGTTTAAGTTTTCCGCTGATTTGTTCTTATACAAGAATGATTCAAAATGCTATTTTAGAACAATTAAATCAAGATTATGTTATTGGACTCAAAGCAAGAGGAATGAAACAATCAGAAATTTTATTAAAGCATGTTTTACCTCATGTTTTTACGACACTTTCTTCTTTATTAGGTCTTTCTATTGGACATTTACTTGGTGGAACAGCAATTATTGAAACGATTTTTTCATATCAAGGTTTAGGTAACATGGTTGTAGAAGCTATTCGTTATCGTGATTATCCAATTATTCAAGCTTATGCAATTTATATGGCATTGATCTATGTTTTTGTTAATCTATTTGTTGATATTTTTCAACAAGTATTAAATCCACGATTAAGGAGGCGTTTCAATGAAAAGAAAGTTAAAAATTGAGATTGGTCTTGCTGTTTTATTATTACTTATTGCTCTATTTGGTTCTTTTTTAGCGCCTTATGATCCTTTAAAAGTTAATTATGATTTTTCTTTACAACCACCAAGTTTCTTACATATTTTTGGTACAGATAAATTAGGAAGAGATGTTTTTAGTCGTATTCTTTGTGGTGCAAAAACTTCTTTTGGTTTGACTTTTTTGATGTTGTTTTTAATTGTTTTTATTGGAATGATTGTTGGCTTAATGGCAGGCTTGTCTAATGATAAAGTTGAATCTTTTTTTAATAATATAATTAATGGATTACTTGCTTTTCCTGATACGATTTTTGCCATTACAATAGTAGGAATCGTCGGGGCAGGTCTCTTTAATACAGTATTTGCTTTAGCACTTATTTGGTGGACAAAATATGCAAGATTGACACTAGCTCTTGTCAAACAAGAAAAGAAAAAGAATTATTTAGTGATGGCCCAAATGTCGGGCGTACCAACACTGCAAAGAGTCATTCGTTATTTATTACCAAATATTTTATCACAAATACTTGTAACAGCTTTTTTAGATATTGGAAATATGATGATTTCACTTGCAGGTTTAAGCTTTTTAGGACTTGCCAGTCAACCACCGCAACCAGAATGGGGAGCGATGCTTTATGAAAGTAAACAATTTATGCAAGTGGCTCCTTGGATGATGTTTTTTCCAGGACTTGTTTTATTTATTTGTGTGCTAATTTTTAATTTATTATCAGAAGATATAAGGGATTATTTAGATCCTAAACATTATGAGGAGAAGTTATGAAGAAAATAAAATTATTACTTTGTTTATTTATGTTAACAACTTTATGTGGATGTTCTAATTCAAACAAAAATGAATCAAGTAAAACACTTAATGCTGCTATGTTTTGGATTTCAACATCTTTAGATCCGACAAATAATTATGATGGTTGGGTTTTAAGTCGCATTGGTGTAGGAGAAACATTGTTAAAACTTAATGAAAAATATGAAGTAGAACCAAGTCTAGCAAAATCCTATGAACAAATTGATGATACAACTTGGAAATTAACTTTAAAAGATGATATTACTTTTTCAAATGGTAAAAAAGTAACAGGAGAAAATGTCAAATCATGTTTAGAAAGAGCTTTTGAAAAAAATACAAGAGCGATTGATTATTTTGATTTAAATCATGTTGAAGCAAAGGGGCAAGATATTTATCTTTATTTAAATAAATCAAGTGGGGCAATCTTAAATAATCTTTGTGAACCACTCTTTACTATTTATGATGCAAGTCAAAGTGAAGAAGATATTGCCAATCATCCTCTTTGTACCGGCCCTTTTGTGGTGGATGATTTTGTTTCAGAAAAAACAATCGATACAAGCAAAAATAAAAAATATAATGATTGGTAAAATATAGTGCACGTGTTTTAGCGTTACAATCGGGTGAAGTTGATCTTGCGAATACGATTGATTATTCAAGTTTAAAATTATTTAGAAATAATAAAGATTATCAGGTTTTAGAAGTTTTAGGGCCACGTACAAATGTTATTTATATGAATAATGAAACAACATTTTTAAGTGATTTAACGATTAGAAAAGCTTTATCTTATAGTGTAAATCGTAAAAGTATTGTTAAATTGATTGGTGGAAAAGAAGCAACTGGTCTTTATTCAAGTGCATTACCTTATGGAGATGTTTCTAATGGCTATAGTCTTAATTTAAAAGAAGCCAATCGTCTTTTAGATGAAGCGGGCTATGTTGATACGAATAATGATGGTATCAGAGAAAAAGATGGACAAGAAATCATTTTAAATTATTATGAAAGTGCGGATCATGGTTCAGCAGATGCAAATATTATTGCGCAATCTATGCAAAGTGAAGCAAAAAAGATTGGTATTAAAATTAAACTTAATCAAGTTGAAAATGTGAATGATATTAAAGCAGCAGGAACTTTTGATTTATGTTCGGCTAATGATTCAAGTGCACCTACAGGTGATCCAGAAATCTTTATTCAACAACGTTATTTATCAACGGGTTCAAGTAATACAGGACGTTATAAAAACTCAAATCTTGATAATTTGATTCAACAATTTTCCACAACTTATGATTTAAAACAAAGACAACAACTTGCTATTCAAGCAAGTGAAATGATTTTAGATGATGCTGCCAATATTTATGTTTCTTATGTTCCTTTAAATACGGTAACTTCTTCTAAGGTCAAAGGAGCTATTTGCCATCCGGTTGATTATTATATGATTACAAAGGATATTGATCTTAAATGAGTATATTAAATTATCAAAATTTAACATTGACTTATAATGAACAAGAAATTTTACATCATATAGATTTAATGATTCCTAAAAATCAAATTACAGTTATTGTCGGTCAAAGTGGTAGTGGAAAATCAACATTACTTAAAGCAACAATGGGATTGTTAAGTGATGATGCAAAAATTATAGAGGGTAAAATTTTATTTGAAGAAGATAATTTATTAGAAAAGGGTTTAGATTGTTATAGAGGAAAAAAAATAGGCATGATTTTTCAAAATCCTTTAACTTATTTTGATGATTATCAAAATATTGAAGAACATTTCTATGAAAGTTTACATACTCATTTTAAATATTCTAAAAAACAGTCAAGAGAAATAGCTATTCATTATTTAAAACAAATGGGGCTAGAAGAAACTATTTTAAACAAGTATCCTTTTGAATTATCAGGAGGAATGGCTCAAAGAGTGATGATTGCTTTAGTATTATGTTTACAACCTTCACTTGTTTTGGCTGATGAACCGACAAGCAGTTTAGATGTCGTTATTCAAAAACAAATTTTAGATTATCTTTTAAATCTAAAAAAACAAACAACTTTTGTGTTTGTAACACATAATATTCAAGTAGCACGTTATATTGCAGATCAAATAGTTGTTATTAAAGATGGAATGATTGTAGAAAAAGGAAATGTAGAGACTCTTTTTAATGCTCCTAAGCATCCCTATACAAAGTCACTATTATGAAAGGAAAAGAATAATGCGTTTATTTGAAGCTAAAGATCTTACAAAAAAATACGATAAGACTGTTTTAAATCATCTTGATTTTAGCATTGATGAAGGTGAAGTTGTTGGTATTATTGGTGTTAGTGGATGTGGAAAAAGTACCCTTGCAAGACTTGTTTCAGGTATTGAAAAACCTTCTTCAGGTTCTTTATTATATCAAGGAAAAACAGTTGATTTTAAAAAGAGTCGTAAAGATATACAACTTATTCTTCAAAATCCAATTGAAAGCTTTTCGCCACGAATGAAAATCAAACAGTTTCTTTATGAACCTTATCATTATTTTTATCATTTAAATAAAAAAGAAGTGATGACTGCTATTAAAAAGATATTAGAACAAGTAAGTATGGATGAGGCTTGTTTGGGAAAATATCCTCATGAATTAAGCGGAGGACAGTTACAAAGAATATCAATTGCTAGAGCATTGATTATACAACCCCAATTACTTATTTGTGATGAAATTACCAGCAGTCTCGATCAAGTGATTCAAAGAGATATTATCGAATTATTAAAACAATGTGTTTATAAATATCATATGGCTATTCTTTTCGTTAGTCATGATCTCTCATTGGTTCATGAGTTTTGTCATCAGGTTCTTGTTTTAAATGATGGAAAAATCATAGAAAAAGGAACAATACAACAATTATATAAAAGTAAAAATGAGGTTGTACAAGATTTATTGAGTGCAGCATATTTAAATGGTTAAGGATACAGAGCAATGTCATTAAGTTAAGACGTTTTTATAAGAATTCCTATATTTAATAAAATATAGGAGTTCTTTTTTTATTATCTACTGACATGATTTTGATTTTGTGCGGCTTATAATGAATATTTTTTATAATCATTATAAGCCCTTTTTAGTAGGTGTATTTTTCAAAGGAGCTTATCTATGTCAAATAAAAATACTAAAATTGCCTACTATTCCCCAAAATGGATTTCTCGTCGATTGGATGATGTTATTGATTCTACTGTAGAGTCTATTGGATGTTTTTGCGTTGATCCAGTTTCTAATTTTACCAGAAGTCGTATTCTTACCCCTAAAACCCTTATTAAATCTATTTTGGTCTGCAGGCTCATTCTTTATCAGGTGAAATTTCTGATTATTTTACTTCTTCAGAAACTGATATCCCATCAGTATCTGCTGTTTCTCAACGTCGAGATCTGTTATATCCTGAAATTTTTAAATCTATCAACAGAAGATTCCTTTCTTTCATTGATAATCTGTCTACATTAAATGGCTACTATATTCTTGCACAGGATGGCTCTGATATCAATCTGCCTTTTTTACAGGATGATACTCAAATTTCTTATGGTCAGGACTCTGTTGTTTGTCAATATCACATGAATGCCTTATATGACTGTATCAATCATGTATTCTGGAAATCAAGAATTGATCTGCCAACCAAAAAAAGTGAAGTAAATGCACTGATTGATTTTATCAATCATCGTAATTATCCTCAAAATTCGATTATTACAGCTGACAGAGGCTATGAAAGTTATAATCTTATAGCTCATTGTATTGAAAACAATCAATTTGTATTTGTTCCTTCAACTTCTGTTTTTGATTATCTTGATGCCTGTAATCCCTTCTACAATCTTAGTTTTGGAATCGTAAGATTTAAAATAGCTGATGATAAATATGAAACATTGGTTTCCAATCTTGATGAGAATGAATTCAAACTAGATGATTTCAAAGATCTTTACCATCTTAGATGGAATGAAGAAACTGCATTCTATTATCTCAAACACGCAGTTGGCATGCTTTATTTCCATTGTAGAAAAAGACAGCATATACAACAGGAAATATATGCATCAATTTTGTTTTACAACTATGCAAATTTGATCATTCAAAATATAAAAAAGAAGATGGAACTAAAAAAGACAAAGTACATATACGATATCAATGTAAGATCGGCATTGACCAATATAAGAAATTATTTTCGTAATCAAATAAAAGAATCCATCCTGATCAGAAACATAAAAAAATATCTGACCCCATCGAGGCCAGATAGAAACGTTCAACGTTCTATGAAACGACAATCTGCTAAGGCGTTAAATAATAGAACAAGTTGACAGAGTTATTCTAACATATTTTTTCTAGATATCACAAATTTTTTGAGCCTGGACACAGGTTCTTTTGAAGTGCGTCAAACATAAGATAACAAGCTCAAATATTTAGGATAAAACAAAAAAGAACAGAACATAGAAATATGTCTGTCCTTAACTTAACATAAATAGATCTCTATTTTATACAATATCATCTTAACTTAATGACATTGACATAGGAATTTCATCTTTTTTAGTATAAAACGAAAAAAAGATGATTACTAAGATATACTCAGTAATCATTTTACTGTTTATATAGATAAATTGGAAGGTAGTGTATTTGCGCTATTTAATATAGATTTTTGACACTACCGAAAAAAGTGGGAGGGTAAGAAAAAAAGCGGGAAGAAAATTCTTTGTATATCAACGAGTTAGAGTTTTCGAACCGCCTGATTCTTTACATAAGACCCTGACTATATTAATAGTTACCGTAGAATTGGACATTCTAAAAGTTCTAGGATATCTTGCATGTCTGATAAGACATCCAGAATGTTTACAGCTGGGCATTTTAAGGTCATAAGATCTGTCTGATCAATAATATTATCGTAGGTATCTTGAGTAAAGGTATTGTTATTTTCATAATATAATGTTATCATACACGTGTGTTGGGGAATCAGTATTCCAAAGATTGGCGTTAGAGGAAACTGCTTTTCCTTTCTTTTTTTATCAAAAATAACATAAAGGCATAACATTTAATATGATTTAGATTCATTCATATTTCTTGTTATGCCTTTTATATTTAATTTGATTAGATTTGTATAAATAGCTACTAATTAAAGTGCCGTTCAACATTTAGCTTTTTGTTTACGTGATAATATAATCATTAAAAAATCACTTTGAAAATTGACCTTCTAATGCTCCTCCATCAATAGATAAATTTAAACCTGTAATCATGGACGCTTTATCTGAAATTAAAAAGACAACTGCATCAGCTTGTTCCTCAGGTTTACATAATCTTCCCATTGGTACTCCAGAAGCCATTATTAATTCTTGCTCAGGTAACATTTGGAAATAAGACTCAAGAGTTGGAGTCATCGTAGTTCCAGGTGAAATTGAATTTACTCTAATGCCTAATGGTCCTCCTTCCATTGCCGCTGCTCTTGTCATATTAATAACACCTGCTTTAGCTGTAGCATAAGGTAATAAATTTCCAACGCTTGTCATGCCTGTTTCAGAAACAGTGTTAACAATAGAACCACCGGTTTTTTTCATAGCTAAGAATTCATGTTTAATACAATAGTAAGTTCCATAAACATCAACTTTCATTACTTTATCGAATTCTTCATTAGAAATATTTGTTAGCGGAGAGGGATTGTTTGAAATACCTGCATTATTATGAGCAAAATCAATTTTTCCAAAAGATGATATAGTTGCATCAATTAATTTTTTAACATCCTCTTCTTTAGAAATATCACAACTACAGTATTGTGCTATTCCTCCTGATTCTTCAATAATTTTTACAGTTTCTATAATACCACTTTCTAAAATATCAGAAAACATTACTTTCGCACCTTCTTTTGCTAAAGTGATAGCACTAGCTCTACCAATACCGCTACCTGCGCCGGTAACTAAACCACATTTTCCATTTAATAAATTCATATTAATATTTCCTGGTATTTTTTGAAAGATTGAAAATTAAATATGTTCATTATAATAAAGAATTGTATTTTTTGGCTAATTTTATTATTTCGGGTTTTCTAGCTAATGTGCATCTTCGTTTAAAAAATGAAAAAGATTTTTCTTTAGAATCATTAGCTAAGATAGTATTATCTTATATTGCATGAACTTTTGTTCTTATCTTCAATTTTGATTTAAATAGAAGGCAATAATATTAAAAGATGATTAAAAATGAATAAAGTAGAATAATAATGAATAAATATGATTGACTTAAAAAATGACAGGTGCTATATTGAAAGTGTAAAAAATTATTCTTGTTAATGTTCATTACAAATACAATTAAGGAGAATAAGAAAATGGCAAAAATTAATATTGATGGGGTACAAAATGCCGAAGTCAGCATTAAGATTCCTTGTGAAAAAAGACCTCAAGAACAATTAGAAATCATGGAGGAATATACAAGAGTTTATCAAGAAAGTTTATCTTTAGATAAGGCAAAAAGAGAAATTAATTGTTTAAAAGTGATTTATCCAACACTTTTTAGATCTATTGAAGAAACAGATTTAATTGCTGGAAGATTAGATTTTTTACCAATCGGTTTTGGTTGTGTAACAAGTGTGGGTGGAGTTGGACATTATTGTGTTTTTCATAAGTTAAGAGCCTTTAAAGAAACACTTTCAACTGATGAAGAAAAAAAACGTGTTGATGTTCTTTATGGTTTTTGGCAAGATCATGATGTTAAAGCACTTTATTGTCAAGATATTTTAAATGAAACAACGACAGGGCGTTTTATTGATTGTAAGTATCCTTTTATGGCAACGGCGAGATTAAGTGGAATGATGTTGGATTATCAAAAACTTATGAAGTATGGTATTAATGGATTAATTGATTTATTAAAATCAAAAGAATCAAATGATTTTATTGAAGCTTCTATTGAAGCAATGGAACTTTTAAAAGATGTCATTCGAAAACAAAAAGAATTTGTTTTAAAAGCTAAAGAAACAGCATCTAGTTCAAGAAGTAAAGATTTAGATTTGATGTATGAAAGTTTAGATTATATTTTAGAAAATAAACCAAAAACTTTCCATCAAGCTTTACAACTTTTTTGGATTTATGCTTTATGTGCAGGTGTTATAAATTATGGACGTATGGATATTGTCTTAGGTCCTTATTTAAAAAGAGATATTGATGAAGGTCGTTTAACTGAAGATGAAGCATATCGTTATTTAAAATCATTATGGCTTATGATTGAAAATAGAAGAACAACAGTCAATGGTCGTATTATTGTTGGTGGTTATGGTAGAGAAAATGAAGAAGCCTGTGATTTATTTGCCCGTCTTTGTTTAAAAGTGTGTAAAGATACCCGTTATGTAGAACCTCAATTTACTTTACGTTTTAATAAAGAAACACCAAAAGATATTATGGAAATGGCTTATGATTGTATTGCGAGTGGGGCAACTTATCCAACTCTTTATAATGATGATGTCAATGTCCCAGCGGTAGAATATGCTATGAGAGTTGATCACGAAACAGCTATGCAATATATTCCATTTGGGTGTGGAGAATTTGTGATTCAAGGTAAAAGTGTAGGAACACCAAATACTTTATTGAATTTAGTGAAGATTATGCAAATTGCATTAAATGAAGGATATGATCCTTTTGATCATATTTATAAAGCAGGATATTTAAAATTAAAACCAATTGATGATTTAAAAACATTTGATGATTTCTATAATCAATATAAAAAGGTTCTTGATTACTATTTTGATTTAAGTGTTGAAGCACAACTTCATAGTTATCAAGTGATGAATGAAGAAGTTTCATTCTTATTTACCTCTATTTTAATGGATGATTGTATTAATCGTAGAAAAGCATTGTTAGATGGTGGTGTTGAAATTCTTGGTGGTACTAATGAAACATATGGAAATATTAATTCTTCAGATGCTTTATTTGCTATTAAAAAACTTGTTTATGAACAAAAGAAATATACGTTAAGTGAACTTAATGAAGCAGCATTACATGATTTTAAAGGTTATGAAATGATTCAAAAAGATATTTTAAATATTCCTAAATATGGAAATGATGACAAGGAATGTGATGAAATGGCTAATGATCTTTATGAATATGTTGCTAAAGGTATTCGTCAAAGAGGAATAGATCATCATATGGGTTATTATCTCATTGTTATTAGTAATAACCAAACAAATACTGATTGGGGACATCAAACAGATGCTTCTTTAGATGGTAGAAATAGAGGCGTTTATATGAATCCAGCCAACAATCCTCAAGGTGGATGTGCAAAAAGTGGACCAACAGCAGTTCTTAATTCACTTGCAAAATTTGATGCTAAATACCATGGTGGTAGTGTTCAAAATATGAAATTTACACCTCGTATGATGAAAGAAGATAAAGAAAAAGTACAACTTTTATTTGATACGTATTTCAAAAAAGGTGGTTGTCAATTAATGGTCACAGTGGTTGATCATGGGGTGCTTGAAGATGCTCAAAAACATCCTGAAAAATATCCAGATCTTATTGTTCGTGTTGCGGGTTATAGTGCGGTTTTTGTGAATTTAACACCAGATATTCAACAAGAATTGCTTTCACGTACACTTTATGATTAATGTTTTTAATATTGAAAAATTCGCAACACATGATGGACCAGGTATTCGTACAACGATTTTTTTAAAAGGTTGTCCGCTTCATTGTCCGTGGTGTGCTAATCCTGAATCATGGTCGATTCAACCCGTTTTAATGTATGACGTACGTAAATGCCAACATTGTTTAAGATGTGTCAACAATTGTCAACAACATGCTTTATCTTTAGAAAATGGTTTTTCTTATCAAAAGGATAAGTGTATTCATTGTCATCAATGTGAACAAATATGTTTAAGTGAGGCTATTTCTTTTGCTGGAAAAGAAATGGAAATAGAAGATATTGTAAAAGAAGTATTAAAAGATAAAGATTATTTTGAAAATAGTCAAGGTGGTGTGACTATTTCTGGTGGAGAGCCTTTCCTTCAATTTGAAAACTTTTTAAAATTAATTAAACAATTAAAACAAGAAGGTTTGCATGTTGCAATAGAAACAACAGGGAACTATTCACAAGACTATTTAGAAAAAGCATTACCTTATATTGATTTATTTCTTTTTGATATTAAACATATCAATGAAAAAAAGTTAAAAGAAGTTACAGGTGGAAACTTGAAAATCATCATGGATAATTTCAAATATCTTTTAAAGAAAGTACCAGAAAAAGTTGTGATGCGTGTACCGGTGATTCCTGGATTTAATGATGATGTGATCTATGATATAATTGATCTAGCATGTTTTTTAAATGTTAAAGAAATTAATTTATTGCCTTATCATTCTTTAGGTAAAAATAAATGGGAACAGCTTCAAAAAGAATACTTTAATAATGATTTAAAAATGATGAATAAAGATGAATTAGAAAAATATCAACATTATGTTGAAAATAAACCAATAAAATTAAAGATAGGAGGATAGGATATTGCTTAGCGATATCCTTTATAAAATATGTTAAATAAAGAGCGCATGTATAAAATTATGACTTTATTAAATGAACAAGGTTTTGTTTCTGTTAAAGAACTAATGGAAAAATTACAAGTTTCACGTTCTTCTATTATGCGAGATTTAATTGAACTTGAAAATCAAGGACTTATTCAAAGGGAACATGGAGGTGCGAGTTTAAAAAATATAGAAACTCCAACTCTTTCAAGTTTAAATGAAATTCCTGTGAGTCATAAAGAAACATTGAATGTTGAACAAAAAAAATTAATTTGTAAAGAAGCAGCGAAAAAGATTCATGATGGGGATTGTATCTATATTGATTCAGGCACGACACCTGTTTATTTACTTCCTTATATTGTCAATAAACATATTAAGATTGCGACAGCAAGTACGTATCTTATTAGAAAAATACCAGAAAGTTTTAAAGGAGATATTTATTTATTGGGTGGAGAATTTAATAAAGACTATGATATGTCTTATGGTCCTTTAACTTTACAAATGATTAAACAATTCAATTTTGATCATGCTTTCTTTAGTACGAATGGAGTTTCTTTAAAAACAGGGGAAGTCAATATCTTTGAGTTTTCAATAGGGGCTGTAAAACGTGAAATCATGAAACGTTCTTTGAATAATCATTTACTCATTGATGATTCAAAATTTGTCGTTAAAGCGCTTTGTACATGGGCCAATACGGATGAATTTAATACTGTCTATGTCAATGATTTTAAACATGATCTAGAATTACCTGATAATTATTATTTATGTTATGAAGATAAGTAGTGAACTGCTTCAACAATGTTGTAAACAATTATATGAATTGTATCACTATCAAATTATTTTTATAGATCATGATAATCATTGTTTAAATGATGATTATAGTTTAAATATGATACCACCTTATTATAGTAATCTTGTTGATTATTTTAATGATTTATATAAAGACTCCTATGAAGAAATCATTCAATCATCTGAAGGACTTTCTTATCTTCATATTGTTTTAGAAGCAGGTAGATTTATCATAGGGCCTGTTTTACTTAAAGAATATAGTGCAAATGAAATCAAAAAAATGTATGAAGGTAAAGACTACGATTATCTTTTATTAAAGAACTATTATAAAAGTATTCCTAAACAAACATTAAAAAATTTAAAAACTTTTATTCCTCTTTATAAAAATATTATTCAAGAATATTTTAAAGAAGACTATCAACAAGAATTACAATTATTAAGAAATGAGGATATTGAAAAACAAAAGGAATATGCACATTTAGGTTATAATACAGATAAAATTTTGATTGAATGTGTTAAAAATGGTTATCCTCATGAAATTAAAAGATTTTTAAATGATTATTATCAATATAGTGGAAAAAGAGAACTTTTAAAAGGAACGATTCGAGATCGTCGAGATTTTTCTATTTCTTATATTTCAATGCTTTGTTATGGGGCAATTGAAGGTGGAATGGATTATGATTATGTAAGTTCTTTAAATTTAAAATATATTCGTTTAATTGAACGTAAACAAACTTCTAGAGAATTAGAACAATTGGAGATAGATATTCTCTATGACCTAGCAAAAGCAGTTAGAAAAATCAAAGATCAAGGTTATACAAAATTGATTAGAAATGTTAAAGACTATATCAAGGAAAATATCGCTCTTGATTTAAAAGTTCAAGAGATTGCAGATAAATTTCATCTGGAAAAGAAATATTTAGCAACGCGTTTTAAAGAAGAAACAAAAGAAACGATGAAAAAATATATTCAACGTAAAAAAATAGAAGAAGCAAAACGCATTATGCAATCAAGTACCATGTCTTTAATAGAGATTGCTTCTATTTTATCATTTTATGATCAAAGTCATTTTTCAAAAGTATTTAAAGATATAGAGGGAATGACCCCGAAACAATATTATCAAAAAGTAAAATAAAAAAACTTTCCACATAAACTGAAATTTATCTTAATTGGATAACATATGGTGATTTCAAAAAATCTACACCTTTTATGTATTTTGTACAAAAAATAAGAGTTTTATACAATAATATAAACATTATATGAACTAAAATGAATATGTAATGAACAAATAAGAATAAATCAAATAAAAAAGGAGAAGAAAAATGAAAACAGATGATCCAAGAAAAAAACAAATTTTAGAAAGCTTAAAAGGAGGTTTAATTGTTTCATGCCAAGTACAACATGATGATCCAATTTATACAGATAACATGGTTGTAAAAATGGCAGAAGCTGCTAGATGGGCAGGAGCTGTTGGTATTCGCGCAAACTCACCAGAACAAATCAAAGCAATCAAAGAAGCGGTTCCTGAACTTCCAATGATTGGTTTATGGAAAGTCTGGCATGATGATACAGACGTTTTTATTACGCCAACAATGAAAGAAGTAAAAGCTATTTGGGAAGCTGGCGCAGAAATTATTGCTTTAGATTGTACAGCACAAGTAACACATGAAGGAACACAAGCTTGGAATTTAATTAAAGAAGTGAAAAAAGAAATTCCAGAAGCAATTATCTTTGCTGATGTTTCAAACTTAGAAGAAGCGAGAAGAGCAGTAGAAAATGGTGCAGATATTGTTGCTCCAACACTTTATGGATACACAAAAGAAACTTCACATATTGAAGGGGCTGACTATCGTATGTTTGCTCAAATGTGTAGAGAATTAAAAGATGAAGCTTATGTCATGATGGAAGGTCATTTATATACACCAGAAGATGCTATGAAATGTATTTTCTTAGGAGCGCATAGTGTAGTTGTTGGAAGTGCAATTACTAGACCTCATTTAACAGCTAAACGTTTTGTTGATTTATTAAGTGGTTATCAAGATAATTGGCGTGATGCTGAAAAGGCAAAACATTAGATAATAATTTAAAATACGGGGAGGTAAAAAAAATGGAAAAAAGTTTCGGTTCAGGTAACTTTGGAACTTGGATTTATGATGAATTTCAGTTACCAGCTTATAAATATACATGCAATCAATATCAAATACCAGAAAAGATGCCATTAGTAAATAAAGATTCGATATGGGGAGATTATCGTAATCATTTTAGTCAAATAGGGAATGATCGTATTATAGGACTTACTTCAAATTTTGGATATATAAAAATTAGACAAGACGAAGGAGGTCCAAAAATTTTAAATGATTATGATCCTAAAAATGGGCAATATGCTGGTGGTTTTGGATATTTCACAGATGGTAAGGATTGTTTATCTACATTTTATCAAGAACAACAAGATTTTGAACGTTATTTTGGATGTGGGTATTTTAAGAAAACTATAAAAAATAAAAATTATTCTATAAATCAAACTGTTTTTGCACCTTATGGTGATGATCCTGTACTTATATCAAAAATAAGCATTACTAATAATTCAGGTAAAAATATTCAAGGAAAATGGTTCGAGTATTGGGGACATGATGTTTATCAAATGACATATCGTGCTCAACAATATGCAACTTATAGAGAAGTAAGAAATGATTATCCTTATTATTTTAGAAAAGAATTTTCAAAAAACTTTAAAAGAACTTATACAAAAATTGAAAACGGGGCCAAAGTTGATTTTCAGTTTACAGGATTTCATTATCCAAAAAAAGATACAAAAAACAAGATTGCATCAATAGATGAGGTCAATGAACTAATACATCCCTTTGTAAGCGATCATGCTACATATGAGGATTTAAATATACCGTCTATGTTTGTATCTTGTTTAAATGATAATGTTATCAATAAAATACGTTTTTCTGGTAAATCTTTTTTTAAAAACAAAGACTTATTAAATCCTTCAGGAATATATTCTAATGAAGATTTGTTAGAAAAAGATGCATTAATTGTTAATAGTGAATTTGAATTAGGAAAAGACGAAACGATTGATCTTTATTACTTGATAGGATATTTACCAGAAAATATTAGTTATGAAAATTTAGTAATCAAATATAAATTTCTTAAAGATCATATATTAAGTGATACCATGAAGGAATGGTCGAAAGATTTAATGACAATGGAAGTATTTAATTCAAAAGAAGAATGGATTAAAAGAGAGTTGGTATGGCACAATTATTTTTTACGCTCTTGTATCACATATGATACTTCATTGCATCAACATATATTAAATCAAGGATGTAATTACCAATATATTATTGGGAATAATGTATTTGTTAGAGATATTGCTCAGCATTTAATGCCTTATATTTATTCTGATCCTAAAATGGCTAAGGAATTAATAGATTATGAATTAAAAATGGTAGATAATGATGGGATGATCTTTGGTGGATTAACAGGTAATGGTGTTTTAGTACAAGATCCACGTGTAAAAAGTGATTTGCCAGTATTTTTTGTGAAAAATAATGCTGGAGGATCTGATATTGGTAAGCCTCGAGAAGACGGAAGACCACCTTTAGAACAACGATATGATGATCAAGAGTTATGGCCACTATGGGTTGTAAGTGAGTATGTTTTGGCTACGAGAGACTTTGATTATTTAAATGAAACAAAAGTAGGCTTTTTTTCATTAAATAAAAATCCTAGAACGGTATTAGAAATATGTAAACAACTATTTGATTATACAAAAAATGTTGTAGGTACAGGGAAGCATGGATTGGTTCGATTGTTATGGAATGATTGGTCTAGGGCGCTTTATCATAAAAAAAGAAGGCCAGTTCCTCCAGAAGATGCTAAAACTGCATCTAAAATTGGAGAAAGTTTATTTACATCTGGGTTAGCAACTTATTGTACACAAATTTTTGCACAATTGTTACGTGAAATAAATGATCCTAAAGCAGAAGAAGTTCAACAGTATTGTGATGAAATGAAAGAAGCTATTAATGAAATATGGAATGGAAAGTGGATCCAAAGAATTTGGGTAAATGATAGATATGGGTTTGTAGGAGATAAAGATGAATTTTTTTTAGAAGGACAACCTTGGGCGCTTATTTCAAATACATTATCAAAAGATAAAGTAAAAACATTAATTCGTAACATGAAAGAGTTAATAATGGATCCATCACCTATCGGTGCTATAAAACAACGAGTGTCTCCAGAATTTCCTGAAAAAAGTAATGATGGATGGGTCTGGTGGTCTTTAAATGGACCATTGATTTGGGGGTTGGTTCAATATGATCCTAGCTTGGCTTTTAAAGAATATTTAAAGAATAGTCTTGCAAATCATGCAACTCAATATCCTGATATTTGGTTTGGAATTTGGTCAGCGGATGATAATTATACATCGTTTTTAAATGAATATCCTGGTTATACTCGTTTTAGAGCTGGTGTAATAGAAAATAAAATGAATTATATGAATGGAACTCCTGATGATTATGATTTACCAGATGCTATCAACTTTCCAGTTGCATGTGTTCATCCACATGCTTGGCCACTTTATGATATTGTAAAATTTTTACAATTAGAATTCCATGTAAATGGTTTCAAAATGACGCCATCTATTCCTAAAGATGAATATAAAGTGTCAACCAAATTAATTGGCTATCAACAAACCAAAAAAGAAATTAGCGGTTATTATAAGCCACTAAAAGGTGGAAAATGCCGAGTTGAAATAAATTTAATGTATGTTAAGAATAAATTTACTAAGTTATTTGTCAATGGTATAGAACATGATTTTTCATTAAATAATAATAGTGTTTCTTTTATGGTTGATATTGATGATGAATTGACATGGAAGTTGTTATAAAATGATGATTAAGTACTAAATATTTTAAGTGTGTTTTTATGAACAGTTAGTTTTGCTAGTGAATTTTTAAAAAATTACTAGCAAAGGTAAATCAAATTAACGAAAGGTAAAGTAGATATTGTATAAATAGAATATTTTTGTAGGAAAAGAATGTATAAAATGTAGATTATATTATTCTGTATGCCTACAAAAATGTATTGAAAGAATGTTAATGATAACAAATAATCATAACCACGCCTAAAAGACGTGGTATGTACTCGCCCTGGAAGGGCACGATGTTGCTAAAGGCTTCACTTTCTGAAGCCTGACAGTTGCAACGCCTTTACTGGCTAGCCCTCAAAGGGCTTTTGTTTTTGTTCTTTTTTACTACAGAGCACGGTGGGGTGAGTAGGTAATTCTACCTATATATAGAATATCCTGAATTTTTATAAGTCGCCGTCAACTTTTTAAGCACAAACAAGTGGGATTTTAAGCCCGGACACTTATGATTGTATAATAAACAATTCGTCTGTTTTCGCTAGTTGACAGTCAATGCCACTTCTAATATTAAAAACCATAGAATTTCTTAAAAATCTTGTTTATGAAGTAACTTTAAGTGCTTCGGAAAATGCTAAACAATAACTCACCTAATTTCGAATTTTCTTAAATGTTTTCAACTTGTTTTTAAGTCATCTTTTTTTTCGTAAAAATGTTGATTTTATTTATACACTTTCTTACTGTATCACAAAAATACGCTTTCGCCCCAAAATGCCTACTCCCGTATTTATATTTTAAATTTGCATGTCTATTAAATATCATCAATGTTGATTTTGATTTTAAATACCCACATTATATCTACCACTGTATATTTTGTTTTTTAATCTCTTCCTTATTAAAGTATTTATCTTCGTATTTTAAGTTGCTTGTAGCCTATATTGGATTATTGTTCTTAAAATATACTGTTTTTATTGTTACTTCTTCGCACAAAATCAAAATCATGTCAATAGATAATAAAAAAAGCACCCCTATATTTTATTAAATATAAGAATTCTCTTAAAAAAGTCTTAACTTAATGACATTGGGATACAGAGTATCCTTTTTCTTTACTTTAATAATGAATTATTTTATACTTATAACAAGAGTTATATATAACATATGTTATATAAAGGAGAAATTTATGTCAGCTAGAAGAAAAATTCAAAAAGAAGATATTATACAAGAAAGTGTTTCAATTGTTGCTAAAGAGGGAATAAATGCTTTAAATGCTAGAAAGATTGCTAAAAAGCTAGGCTGTTCAACACAACCACTTTTTTATATTTATGAGAATATGGATGTTTTAAAAAAAGATGTGATAGATGAAATTGTAAAGATTTTTGATCGAGAAGTTTTAAAAAGTGAAACAGGTCAATTAGAATACAAGGATATTGGAATCAATTATATTCGTTTTGCTAAGGAAGAGCATGAATTATTTAAAATTATGTTTAACCGAAAAATAAATGAAGGAGCATTTGATTTTATTGATTTAACAGGATCAGCAAAGACAATCCTTGAAACAATCTCTAAACAAACGGGTATGTCAAATGAAGATGCCAAACAATTCCATTTAAGAATGTGGTTATATGTCAATGGGATTGCTAGTTTAGCAGCCAATCAGACCGTTGAATTTAATGATGAAGAAATTGCAGAATTGTTAAAGGATCAATATGTTTCAATGCTTCTTTATGAAGTAAAAAAGGGAAATGTAAAAGAAGAAATTTTGGCACAACTTATTAAAAAGAATAGGGAAGGAAAAGAATGATGGAAAAAGTAATAGAGGTTTCACATCTTACAAAAGAGTATAAAAATTTAAAAGCAATTGATGATTTATCCTTTAATGTTTATCAAGGAGAAATTTTAGGATTATTAGGACCTAATGGTTGTGGAAAAAGTACAACTATTAACTCTATTTTATCATTACTTAAATATCAAGAAGGATTTATTAAGGTTTTTGGTAAAGAAATGAAACCTGATTCTTATGATTTAAAAGCAAAGATAGGAGTTATTTTTCAAGAAGTAGCTGTTTTTGATGAATTAAATGTTTATGATAATATCAATTATTTTTGTGGTTTATATATTCGAGATAAAAAACAAAGAAAACAATATGTTGATGATGCAATTAACTTAGTAGGATTAAATGATTTTAAAAAGTTCTTACCTAAACAACTTTCCGGAGGTTTACTTCGAAGATTAAACATTGCCTGTGGGATTGCTCATAAACCTAAACTTATCTTTTTAGATGAACCAACTGTTGCAGTTGATCCACAAAGTCGTAATCATATTTTAGATGGTATAAAAAAATTAAGAGATCAAGGGGCTACAATTGTTTATACAACACATTATATGGAAGAAGTAGAAATACTTTGCGATCGTATTATTATTTTAGATAAAGGAAAGATCATTGCTCAAGGAACAAGTGATGAATTAAAGAAAGAAGCAAATATTGAGGAAAAGATTGAACGTGTAGGTCCAACTCTTAATGACGTTTTCTTAAAGTTAACAGGAAAGGAATTGAGGGATTGATGTTTATTCATAATCTAAAGTATACAGTTAAAATACTTTTTAAAAATAAAGTTCTTATTTTTTGGATGTTTGCTTTTCCTATTATTTTAGGTATTTTCTTTCACATGGCTTTTGAAAATATTGAAAAAGACGAAGCTTTACAAGTTTTTGATATTGCAGTTATTGACAATAAGGAATATCAAAACCAAACAATTTATCAAGAAACCTTTAAAGAGCTTTCTGATAAAAAAAATAAGGATCAGTTATTTCATATTCATTTTGTAAATAAAAAAGAGGCGGAACAGCTTTTAGAAGATAATGAAATAGAAGGATATGTTCTCTTTAATAAACAAGAACCACAAATTGTGATTAAAGAAAATGGTATGGAACAAACAATCTTGCAATTTGTTATGGATGAAATTAAACAAAATAAGAGGATGATAGAAGATCTAACAAAGAAACAAATTGAAGATGAAATACAGCAAGGAAACTATAATTTTAATGTTCAACAAATTGTACATGATATTCTTCAAAAGCTCAATAACCAAGAAGTATCTTTAAAAGACACATCAAGTAGTCATTTAAGTTATATGCAAATTGAATATTATACCTTAATTGCCATGGCTTGTATGTATGGTGGGATGTTGGGCTTAACAGCTATTAATAATCAATTGGCGAATATGTCCGCTAAAGGGAAAAGAGTTTCTGTTTCACCAAATAAAAAAGGAATACTTGTCTTATCTTCAGCACTAGGTTCTTATTTAGTAAGCCTTGTTGGTTTAGCAATTCTTTTAATCTTTTTAAAATTTGGTTTAAATGTTGAATTTGGTAGTCAATGGTTTTATATAATCATTCTTTCTTTAGTTGGTGATTTAGCAGGTATTTCGATGGGAATATTTATTGCTTCTGTTTTTAGAGTTTCTGAACAAGCAAAAACAGGAATTAATATTGCGATTTCTATGTTTTTCTCGGTTCTATCTGGGATGATGGGTGTTACTTTAAAATATGTTATTGATAAAAATATACCTATTGTTAATCTTATCAATCCTAATAATTTGATTACCGATGGTTTTTATGCTTTATATTATTACAATACATTTAATCGATATATCAGAGATATTTGTTGTTTAGGAGTATTTATTATTGTATGTTTATTTATTTCTTTTAGGGCTTTAAGGAGGGAACAATATGATTATATTTAGTACCGTTTTTAAAATCTTAAATAAATTAAAAGGAAACTTAATTCTTTATACAGTGATCTTACTTGCAATTACATTATTTAATACAACTTCTGGTAATATGAATCATTATGAGGCAACCAAACCAGATATTTTGATTGTAAATAAGGATCAAAACAATGAAATAACCAAAGGATTTGTTTCGTATTTAAAAGAACAAGCGACATTAAAAGATATCGACATCAATGATCAAGAAAAAGTAGACGATGCATTGTTTTATCGTGATATAAGTTATGTTGTGTATATTCCTGAAAACTTTGGTGATGATCTTGTAAATGATAAAAATCCAACGATTGAATATAAATCAAATGGTAATGAAAATGCATCTTTTACCCAAATGTTAATTGAAAAATATATAAAGACAGTAAATCTTTATAAAGAACATTATCAAGGTAAAGCTTTAAATCAAAAAGTCAAACAAGTGATTAACCAAAAAACAAAAGTAAACCTCCACACATCTTTAGATAGTTCTAAATTGAATCAAGTGAATGTTTATTTTAATTTCTTAAACTATGCCTTACTTGCTGGGGGAGTTTATTGTATGACAATGATTCTTGCAAGTTTAAATCAAGAGGGTGTACGTAAAAGAACAATTATGAGCAGTTTTTCATATCGTAAATATAATTGGATTGTTTTTGCTTCTTTAGGTCTTGCTTCTTTTATTGTATGGTTAGCCTATATGATTATTAGTTTTATCTTATTTAAAGAAATTATGTTAAGTGGGAATGGGATTGCTTATATTTTAAATTCATTTGTTTTTTCAATATGTAGTTTGGCCGTAGGATTCTTAATTGGAACTATTACCCATAATAAGCAAGCTATTGGAGGTATTGTCAATGTTGTTGCTTTAGGAACATCGTTTCTTTGTGGATGCTTTGTACCAATGTCATTTATGCCAAGTTATGTTTTAAAGATTGCTCATATTTTACCAACGTATTATTTTGTACAAAACAATGAACTTATTAAAACATTAGAATATTTTAAATTAGAAACATTACAACCAATAATTATTAATGGTATTATTGTTTTAGGATTTACCTTAAGCTTTGTTTTGATTACCTTAATGATTAGTAAAAGAAAACAAAAGATTGGGTGAGTGTATGAAAGAATTTCTATTAATTGTTGCCATTGTTATTTTAATGAATACAAAGAAACAAATATCAAAAGATCATTATTTAAGTTTAGGAATTTTAATGGGATGCAATAGGATACTATTTTAAAAAGGACAAGTCATCAAGATGGATAAGAATGAATTATTAATGAATATTTATAAAATTCACACAACACATTTAGGTATATCAAGAATTAAAAGAAATTTAGGAATTGAAGAAGATGTTGTAGAATTTTGTAAGAATAAAGTTTTAGATAAAAAGAGTTTGATATATCGTAAAGGGAAAAACTGGTATATTGAAAATGGTGCTATAAAAATAACAATTAATGCAAGAAGCTATACCATTATTACGGCACATATAATAAAATAGATTTTCACAAGTTGTGCACATTATGCGCATTTTATTCACATTGAAATTATAATATAAAGTTAGGTTATCATCATTTTGATATAGGACAATCATATGGTAATGAAAAAGGTATAGGCAAAGATATCCGTAAACATGTCAAGTAACCAAAGAAAGTATTGTTCAAACCATTGAAACAACGGGACTAGGTTATTTAGATAGGATGATTATTCATAGAGCTTAACCTTAGGAGAAAGTCAATCAAAGCGATGATCGTTATCTAGAAGGAAATAAAATTGCTTGTAAAGTTTTAGAAGATGTTTATAAGGAAGGTAAGTTAAAAGCAATTTGTGAAATTTTATATGAAGAATTTCGTGCAGAACACATGGATTTTATTGATGTTCCAGCTACTAATACTTCTATTTTAGATGAAGATTAAAAAGTGATGTTATTTGGGTTTGCTATAGAGCATAACGATTAAAAGATATTGACAATTTGTTAGTATCTTTTTTCTTGACAATCTTTTTTATAATTATATAATTACCAATGATAATTATCATTGGTAATTAATGGGAGAAATTAATGAAAAGCGAAAAAGTAAAAGAAATGTTAGATAGCTGTTACATGGCTAAAAGGATTTTAGATATGTTGCCTAAACTTCCTGAAGGAGTTTTACCATCCTATGTACGTTATTTAGAAACGATTATCGAACTTGAAGAAAAAAATCAAAAAGTGAAGGTTTCAGATGTGAGTGAAGTTTTAAATCTTCCTCGTCCGGGAGTTACACGTACAATTCATGCAATGGAAGAAAAAGGATATTTAAAAAAAGAAACAGCTAAACATGATGGACGTGTCACTTATGTGACCGTTACAAAAGCAGGAAAAATGATTTTTGAAAAATACAATAAAGATTATTTTCAAAAATTAGCCTTGTGTTTGAATCATGTTTCTAATGATGAAGCAGATTGTATGATTCAAACTATTGAAAAGTTTTATGAAGTTATGTGTGAAGGGAGAGAAAGATAATGGATCACTCTAAATCAGATTTTACGCAGGGAAGTATTTTAAAAAAATTATCATTATTTATGATTCCCGTTTTAGGTGCGCTTATTTTACAAGCGGCCTATGGAGCGGTTGATTTACTTGTTGTTGGAAGATTTGGAACAACAGCAGGACTTTCAGCAGTTTCTACAGGAAGTCAAGTTTTAAACTTGATAACATTTGTGGTAACACAATTTGCGATGGGAATTACAGTTTTAATTGCAAGATATATTGGTGAAAAGAAAATGAATTCGATTGGTGCTTTAATAGGAGGAGCAACGGTAGTTTTTGCAATTATTTCTGCAATTATATTTGTAGTTATGATTACGTTAGCATCACCAATTTCAACTTTGATGCAAGCACCTAAAGAAGCACTTGGTTTAACTGCTACTTATGTAAGAATTTGTGGGGCAGGTATTTTCTTTATTGTTGCTTATAATCTATTATCAGCGATCTTTAGAGGTTTAGGCGATAGTAAATCACCTCTTTTATTTGTGACAGTTGCCTGTGTTATTAATATTATTGGTGATTTAGTTCTTGTTGCAGGATTACACTTAGATGCAGCAGGAGCCGCAATGGCCACTGTTTTTGCACAAGCAATCAGTGTTGTTTTTGCTTTAATGTTATTATTTAAAAGAAAATTACCATTTAAAATTACAAAGCATGATTTTAAAATCAATTCACATTGTGTTCGAGCTTTAAAAATTGGGTTACCATTAGCGCTTCAAGAATGTTTAACACAAATTTCATTTTTAGCTTTATGTGCTTTTATTAACCGTTTAGGATTAGAAGCATCATCCGGTTATGGTGTTGCTTGTAAAATCGTTAACTTTGCCATGTTAGTACCAAGTTCATTAATGCAATCAATGGCTTCTTTTGTTGCTCAAAATGTGGGTGCTGGTGATGAAAAAAGAGCAAAACATGCAATGTTTACAGGAATGGGTATTGGCTTAATAATTGGTGTTGTTGTCTTTATCTTAGTTTTATTTAAAGGAGATTTACTTACAAGCATTTTTACAACAGAAAAAGCCGTTATTTTACAAGGTTATGCTTATTTAAAAGGATTTGCTATAGAAACAATTGTAACAGCAATATTATTTAGTATGGTTGGTTATTTTAACGGTCATTATCAAACGGTATGGGTCATGGTACAAGGACTTATTCAAACACTTCTTGTACGTTTACCGCTTTCTTACTATATGTCAATTCAACCACATGCAAATTTAACAAATATTGGTTTAGCTGCACCAATTGCGACAATTGTTGGTATTATACTAAATGTATGTTTCTATATTTATTTAAGTAAAAAAATGAAAAAAGAAAATGCTTAGGAAGTGTGAAAAACACTTCTTTTTTAATGGAATGATAAAATTTGATTTGAATATTTAAATAGTACATAGCGATCGTATAATAATACCGAAAGGGTGATTACCGTGAAAAAGATACCAACAGGAATTAAAAGTTTTAGAAAGCTTAGAGATGAAAATTATTACTTTGTAGATAAAACACGGATGATTAAAGATTTTTTAGAAAGAGGTTCTGAAGTAACGCTAGTTACAAGACCATCACAGAAGAAATAAAAAATATTAATGGAATTACTTTTATTTGGGTAACAGATGGTCAAGGATGGAATACTGCAAAACATAATTTAAAAGAAATATTTGATGTTTTAAAACATCTATATTGCATTAAGGATTTAGGAAATGGTATTCTTGAAACAATAATTAAATGATAAAAAATATAAAATACATAACATATAAAAAATCGTTAAAATATATAATTATATTTCTAACGGTTTCTTTTTTTATAACAAATTTTAAAATTATTTTATCTTTGTTAAATTTTCATAGCTAAATAAAACTTATCAACATAATCATTTTCTATAGCTAAAAGTAATTCATCTTTATACTTGCTATCATTAATTAATTTAACTAGTCGAACATTCCTTTCTTTTAAACTCTCTATTACACCTTGAGAAGGAATGATATTTGATTTTGATGAATTATTTGATTTGCTTGTTAAAACTAAGTTCCAAATATCATCACTGTACATGAAAGACCACGGAATGACATGATCAACAGAAATATCATTTTCTTGTAATACTTTTCCAGTATAAAAATCAATTGCTTGATAGTTATTGCTTTTTAAAAGAATATTTTTATATTTTGTTAAACTGCTTCTTTTAATAGTATTATCAGAAATGCCTTTTACTTTAGAAGCAATTCTTGGAGAATGATTAAATTTTTCAAGAAGTTGAGCCCATTTAAAATTAATAAGTTGAGATAAAACAAAACTATATTCTTTAAGCGATAGTACTTGTTGTTTAGTAAAAGAAATAAACATGCAATTTTTATCTAAATAATAAAGATCATATTCTTTTTTATTTGCTAATTTAAATCTCCAAGAAACATCATTTTTTAATGTTTTAGCACTGTCGTTGATAATTTTACGATATTGTTTTTCATGTTTTAAAATAGTCTCAGCTTTATCAAACCAAACAGGAACATGAGTACGTTGAATAGATTCATATAGATTAATTAGAAGATTGACATTTTGAACTAAAATGGGAATTTTCTTTTTGTTTGGACTTTGATCAAGATGAAAGAAATAGGTTTGATTCCAATAATATTTAATCATCTTTTTTGCAATATGTTGAAATGTAAAAGTTACTTGTTTATCTAATTGATTTGTTTCAAAACATAGTTCAATAATAGCTCTTCCCCATGCAAGTTTATATGTATTATCATTATTCATATTTTCTATAATTTCTAACCATTGTTTGATATAGCTGTTCATTTTATTTCTCCAAATATTTAATATTATTTCTTTATAAATTTTAACATAAAGAAAATGAATTTAAAAATTAATTTCTCTATATTTTGTTTGATAGCACTTTTGCATAATGCTATGATTAAGAGAAAAAAAGCAAACGCTTAGGAGGAAAAAGAAATATTTGATAAATTATTTGAACCGATACAGATTCGTGGCATGGAATTAAAAAATCGTGTTATGATGTCTGCGATAGGTACGCATGAAAGTGTGGAAAGTGAAGGCAGAAAAAGTGTTATAGATAAGTTGATTGCTTATCATGTAGCACGTGCTAAGGGTGGCAATGGTTTAAATACGGTTGAGGTTACTGCTGTTGACAAAGCAAGTGCACATTTTGGATTTTTATTTATAGCTGGAGATAAGTATACTAATGGCTTAAAAAAATTAAATGATGTAGTACATGATGCTGGTGATAAAACATGTATTCAACTTTGGCAAGGAGGTTTAGCTGTTGCTTTAGATTAAAAATCAAAAATTCTAGTTCCAAATGATATACCATTAAATGCAGAATATACTGTGCAAGAAATTACTTTTGAAAGATTATTAGATGTCATTAATAAGTTTGGTGAGGTAGCTAAATGTTCAGTTGAAGCTGGATTTGATTTTTTAGAATTTCATTGCGCTCATATTAGAATTTCATTGCGCTCATAATTATTTACCACACTCAATGTTTTCTAGTGGAATCAATCATCGAAGTAATGAATGGGGTGGGAGTTTTGAAAATTAATAGAAATTTCCACTTTAATGTATTAAAGCTATTCGTCAAAATATATCAGAAGACATGCCTCTATTTTTGAAAATAGATTGTCATGATGATATGCTTGAAAGTGGATTAATTCTTAAAGAAGTGATTGACTTTTGTAAAGATGCTAAAGAATATGGTGTCAATGTTTTAAATATATCACGTGGAAATATTATAACAGCTGTAACTCTTTATGAAGTAGCTCCTGTAGATATTAAAAATGGATTCAATGTAGAAGATGGTGAACGTATTCGTAAAGAAATAGGAATGTTTACAATGCCTTGTGGACGTATCAATACTCCTGAATTTGCTGAAAAGATATTAGAAGATGATAAAGCAGATTTAATTGTAATGGCGCGTGCGCAACTTGCCGATGCAAATTTTTGTAATAAAGCTAAAAATGGTCAAGTGAATCAAATTCGTTATTGTAGTAATTCTTTGTATGATCCAAGTATCAAACATATTACGTGAATAAGAAATCCAGGATTATTAGAAGAAGCAACAGATAGTCTCTCTATGACTTCACATCCTAAAAAAGTTGTTATTGCAAGTGGAAAAGAATATTTATAAGATGGTGTTATTATAGCAGTTGTTTTAAATCAAATGACATAAGTGATTATGAAAAACTTGACATATCAACTCATATTATTGGTGATTGTAAAAAAGCAAATGTTGCTTTGATGCGTTTAGAGATGCATGTTATGCAGTATTAGATATTAATAAATAATAATAAAACAGGATGAACAATAATTGTGTTGTAATATTCCTGTTTTTAAATTATTTTTAGAATTAGTATAGAACAATTATTAAATATGATAAAATTAGATAAAAGAAAATTGATTATAATAGTTTAAAACCAAAGGAGATCTGTCTATGTATTTTAAAGAACCGTTTGACAAAGAAAAAATTGAAAAACAACATGAAGAATTATTAAATATTTTTAAAGAAGATCTTTCAAATCTATCTGATAAAACAATTAAGAAACATATACAAAATGTTGATTTCTTTATCAATGAATATTTATTAAATCGTAATAATGCAAATTATGAAGAAGTTAATAATGAAGTTGATTTGTTCTTTAGAGATTTCTTTATTAGAAAATGTATGTGGTCTTCACCAAATTCTATAAAAGAAACAGCAGCTCGTTTTAAAAAGTTTTATAAATCAATGATGAATCATGATAAATTTAAAAAAGATGACTATAAATGTTTATGCGATACCATTAAAGATGAAATGAAATCTTGGCAAGAATCATGTGATTACTATGATAGTGGAAAACCAAATTGGGATCCGTTTAAATTTTAAAGGTAGGGTAATAAGAATTGTATAATGATAAGATTGAAATAGAAAGCCCTTATGGACATATTACCATTAGCTATGGTCGACATAATAAGCATCGAGTAAGAGTTCTTGATATAGATGGTGGTATGGAATCAGCAACTTATATAGAAGAAGAATTACAAAATGAATTACTTTTTGAATATATGTATTTATTTGATTTAATGTTTGATGAAAATTATTTAGAAGATAGACAAATTAATGATGTTTTATTAATTGGTGGTGGTGCTTTTCATTATCCTAAATATTTTTTAGCACATCATCAAGGAAATATTGATGTTGTTGAAATTAACAAAGTTCTTTATGATATTTCTAATAAATACTTCTATTTAGAAGAAACTATTAATAAATTTGATAAGAATAAAAATAGATTTCATTGTTATTTTGAAAATGGAAGAGATTATATAAATAGAAACAAAAAGAAATATGATGCTATTTTAAGTGATGTCTTTATTGGTGAAAATTTAGTATTAGAACTTCATTCATTGGAAGCAATCAAAAGAATAAAAGAATCTTTAAACCCACAAGGAATTTATATAACAAATATCATTGGTTCATTAAGTGGTAAATATAGTCAAAATATAAAAAATGTTGTAAAAACACTCAAACAATGTTTTAAATATATTTATGTCTTTAAAGCACAAGAAAAGAATGAGCATCAAAAAAGACAAAACTTAATCGTTGTTGCAGTAGATCAAGAAGTTCATTTTAATATTGTAAGTTATCATAATATTAATCAAAAGAGATATCATCAAGGAATGATCAATCATGTTGATGATATTGATTATACAAATGGACATATTTTAAGAGATAAAAATTTATTATAATTATTGTTTTATCTTAAAAAATATGATAAGTTTAATCCATGGGAATGAAGTTCTCCCTCGATTTATATCGAAACCGCTATTTGGCTAATGACTTCTGTGTAATACACAGGGTGATTAGCTTTTTTTGTAGGAGGAAACATGGAAAATAAAAAAGAATTATTAAAGTATATGATATTTGCAGGTGTTATGGGAATCGTTGTAGGAGGTATTGATACTGTTTTTGGTAAAGGACTTATTTTAATAGGGGAGATAAGAAACAAATATTTTTGGTATTTAATTCCTTTTTTACCAATTGCAGGAATAGTGATTACTTGGCTTTACTATCACTTTAATGAACTGAGTTTAAAAGGAATGACACTTGTCTTTGAAACAGGTCAACAAAAAAGAAAAGAGATTCCTTTAGCACTTATTCCTTTAGTTATGATTGGAACATGGTTAACTCATTTATTTGGAGGAAGTGCAGGTAGAGAAGGGGTGGCTGTACAAATTGGAGCGACGCTCTCTCATTATTTTACAAAATATTTTCATTTTCCTAAGAATGGAAAAGTTTTGTTGATTACCGGAATGGCAGCTGGATTTGCTGGATTATTTCAAACACCACTTACTGCTTTGTTTTTTGCTATGGAAGTTATGGTTATAGGTAAAATAGAGTATGAAGCTTTACTTCCAGGGGTTATAGCATCTTTTACTGCTTCTTATACGTCGCATTTTTTAGGATTGGAAAAGTTTAGTGTAAATATTCAACAAAGTATTAATATGAATGATTTAAAAAATATGATGTTAATGATTCTAGTAGGAATTATTTTGGGAATTGTTGGAAGAATATTTTCAACGTCGTTGATTGCTTTAAAAACATTTTTTAAAAATAAAATAGAAAATCCCTATAAAAGAATAGGTTATATTTCTATTTTATTAGTGATAGGGCTAATGATTTTTAAAGGAAGATACAGTGGCTTAGGCACAAATTTAATTGATTTATCATTTTATGGAAATGTGACTTATTATGATTGGTTTTTAAAACTTATTTTTACTGTTGTAACTCTTGCAATTGGATTTCAAGGTGGAGAAGTAACACCCTTATTTTCAATAGGAGCAACTCTAGGATTTATACTTGCCCCAATTTTTCATTTGCCTATTGAATTATGTGTAGCTTTAGGATATACGGGAGTTTTTGCTTCAGCAACAAATACACTTTTAGCACCAATGATGATAGGTTTAGAAGTCTTTGGTGGGCATCAAATGATAGCATTTCTTATTATATGTATTTTTGCTTATTTAGTTAATGGAAATAAATCTATATATACTGCCCAAATCAAAAATTTTTAACAAACATTACATGATGAAAGGCTTTACATTTTGCTATTTCAAAGATAGAATAGTAATGGTGATGGAAAATGGAATTTGATGAATTATTTACAAAATTAAAGGTGAATCCATTAAAACTCATTGAGTCAATTGTTCATGCTGATGGATCATCAGTTATTTTGTTTAAAAATAGAAAAAGTGAAATCTTATATGTTAATGATCAGTTTTATCAAAAACATCCACAGTTTAAAAATAATAAGGAAGCAGTTATTGGTAAAACTGATTTTGATTTGTTTCCGGACTCACAAGAACACGCTAAACAAGCTTTTGAAGATGAACAACGTGTCATGGAAACAGGACAAGCAATTAATGTTGTAGAAACTGAAGGAAAAAATCATGATGGCTATACGCTTATTGCACATACAAGAAAATATCCGTTATATGATAGTCAAGGAGAAACAATCGGTGTTTTTGTTATTACAGAAGATATGACAAGTGATGTAAAGGCACTTAGAGAAAATCAAGAAAAAGCCAAAATTTTAACAAAGCTTAATGTTGAACTTTCACAAGAAAACGCTACAGATGCTTTAACACAACTTTATAATCGACGTTTTATTCATGCAGAATTAGATACATTGCATAAAGAATATTTAGAAAATAATACACCATTTTCTATTTTGTTATTAGATTTAGATAACTTTAAAAGTGTTAATGATAATTATGGACATCATATTGGAGATGAAGTTATTAAACATGTTGGAACTGTTTTAAATAATATCAAACATCAAAAATATCCAACTATAGAGCCATGTCGTTATGGCGGAGACGAATTTTTAGTTATTCTACCAGCTTATCAAAAAGATGGGGCAGTTTCAATTGCCAGAGATATTAAAGATGCCTTTGATCATGTTATTTTACATGCTGGTGCTTATCATGATATCGTAAGATTAAGTATTGGTGTTGCTGGTATTCGTGATGAAGAAACAATACAAGATTTATTAAATAAATGTGATCAAAGAATGTATATTTCAAAAAGAGATGGAAAACATCGTATTACTTATTGATGATAGTGTAAAAAGCTATCATCATTTTTTATTTTGAGATATAATAAAATCAACAAGGAAGTGATAAAAATGTATGAGGCAATCAAACAACTTGCACAAAAATACCATCAAGAAACAATCAATCAGCGCCGAGATTTTCACCACTTTGCTGAAAGAGGTTGGTTAGAAATACGTACAGCATGTCAAATTGCAACTACTTTAGAAAACTTAGGTTATGAGGTTTTAGTAGGAAAAGAAATTATGGATAAAGATGCGCGTATGGGATTACCGCCAGAAGCGATTTTTAATATTAATTATTTACGTGCTAAAAAAGAAGGGGCAAATCCTAAATATTTAGAACAAGTTAAAAATGGAATGACAGCTGTTGCAGGTATCTTAAAAAACGGTGTAGGGCCTGTTGTAGCTATTCGTTTTGATATTGATGCTTTAGGGCTTGTTGAAGATTCAACAGATGGGCATTATCCAAAACAAGAAGGTTTTTCTTCTTGTCATTTAGGAGCGATGCATGCTTGTGGCCATGATGGTCATGCATCTATTGGTTTAACAACTGCTAAAATATTGATGGAGCTTAAAGAACACTTACACGGGACTTTGAAAATTATTTTTCAACCGGCTGAAGAAGGTGTAAGAGGAGCAAAATCCATTTGTGAAAGTGGTTTTTTGGATGATGTCGATTATATTTTTGCAGCGCATATTATGCCTCGTGTTAAAGATTACGATCTTTATTTTGGAATGAATGAATCATTTGCAACAACGAAATTAGATGTCATTTATCATGGAGTTTCAACACATGCGGCAGAATCTCCACAATTCGGTAAGAATGCATTGCTTTCAGCAGCTAACTGTATTATTAATTTGCATTCGATTCCTCGAAACAGTGATGGACAAACACGTGTCAATGTAGGAACGGTTCATGCAGGAACAGGTAGAAATGTTGTTCCTGATACAGCAAAACTTGAAATAGAAGTACGTGGTGTAACGACAGAATTAAATCGTTATATGGAAATTTACGCAAGAGATATTATTAACGCCTGTGCTTTGATGCATGATACTGTTGTTGAAATTAAACAAATGGGGAAAGCATTTGCTTTAAATTGTGATGAAGATTTTATGAATCAAATACGAAATATTTGTGTTAAAGAAATGCCCGATTTAAAATTACCTCCAGAAAATTTAAATCCATTAGGAGGTAGTGATGATTTTTCTTATATGATGGAATATGTCCAAGTTCATGGGGGTAAAGCTACTTATATGAAATTATTGACAGATATTACAGCTTCACCTCATAACACATCATTTAATTTCAATGAAGAAGTACTTAATAAAGGACCACGAATCATGGCGTCTATCGCTTATACATTATTAAAATAAAGGAGCTAACTATGTTAGAATTTAAATATGATACACAATTATTGATTGAAGGAAAAAATCTAAATGAAGATGAAATTAGTGAATATTTTACAACACATTTTAAGGGAGATTGCTTGTTAGCTGTTGGAGATGATGAATTGATTAAAATTCATTTTCATACAAATGAACCATGGAAGGTTTTAGAATATTGTTCAACACTTGGTGAAGTCTATGATATTGTTATTGAAGATATGGATCGACAATCAAGAGGATTAAAAGGATAAAGATGCGAAAGCATCTTTTTTAATAACTTAAAAAATGTTATAATTGCAAAGCTATTTATAAATAAAAAAGAGTTTTTAATGATTGGAGGTAACCATGGTTAATATATTTGATACATTACCAAGAAACTTTTTTAATATATTTAATACAGCTGATCGTGTTGTTATCAGTGAATGTATTTGTGTTCTTTATGAGTATATTAAGGATGATGCATCCTTTGCATCTTTAAAAGAAAACTTGATTTATGAGTTAACAAAATATTTTAGTAGTCACTTAATTGAACTTGAAGAACTTCAAAGTCAATCGCCAAGAGAACGTGCTTTTTATGTTTATCGAAGATTAAAAGAATGTGGTTGGTTGAGTGAAGAAGTAGGGGAAAACTATCATGTGTATGCTAGTTTTGAAGATTATGCTATTAGTATTATTGAAACTTTAATGAATTTAGAAGAAGACAGAGACATAGAATACTCAAGTATGGTTTATAGTATTTATTCGCAGTTTAAAAATTTTGATATTGAAAATGGCCATAAGATTCTTGATGCACAATATAGTATGACAAAAAGTTTAATGACAAAATTAAAAAATTTGAATACAAATATTAAGCGTTATATCAAACGTCTTGTTCAAGATAATATGAAAAATGATTTAAATCAAATTTTAGATTCTTTATTAAGTGATTATCAATTAAAGATAGTAGATCGTGCTTTTTATAATCTAACAACTAAAGATCATCCTTTAAAATATCGTAATAGTATCATTTCTCAAATTCAAAGAATACAAGATGATCAAGCAACATCTGAAACGATTATAGGAAATATCATGCTTTCTAAAGATTTAACTTATCAAGAGGCAATGGATTTGTTTTATAAACAAACATCTTATATTATTGATGCCTTTGAAAGTATTTTAGATTTAATTAATGAAATCAATCGTAAAAATGAAAAGTTTGTTGCTTCAGCAACAAATCGTATTATGTTTTTAATGAATGTAAAAGAAGATATTGGCGGAAAAATCAATGACATCATTAAAGAAGGGCAAGAATGTCCAGAAGTGTTTGATCAAGTAGCAACGATTTCAATTAATAAATACTTAGATCAAAATTCTTTATATTTACCACGACAAATAAAAAAAGTTAAAAATATGGATTTGATTTTAGATACACAATTAGATGAACAAACACGTTTAATGGCGATTGAAAAACTAAAACAAAATGAAAAATATACAAAAACAGCCATTGAAAAAAATGTTTTACAATGTTTGGATCAACAAGAAACAATATTGGGTTCAAATTATTATGATCAAAATAAAGATTTATCTTTATTTATTTTGACATGGCTTTATGGTTATAGTCAAAATGCTCGATATAAAATAGAACCACAAGAAAATATTATAAAGAAAGATCATTATCAATTTAGAGAATTTATAATAAGGAGAGTTGAAGATGAATAAAAATGAACTGATGAAAAATATGTCACAGGCATATTTGTTATTATCTGAAAAAAGAAAAGAAGAATTTTCACGTATTTTAAATCGATTATTAGCGGTTAATTTTATTTGTGGTGGAAGAAAAAGAGATCGCGAAGATTATTATTTTATTAGTGAAAATGAACAACTATTTAAAGATTTTTTAATGATGCTTGATTATGATTTTCATTTATATAAAGCAGACCGTGTAATCTATATCCATAATTTAAATAATTACAATCATTTAAACCTTAATCAAATGCAAACAATTGTTTTATTGTTACTTAGAAAACTTTATTTTCAAAAATCACAAGAGTTACAAGATACTGAATTTATTCATATTTCCCTTGGGGAACTTCATAGTGAAATAGAAGCAACTGGTATTTATAACGAACGTCTAAAAAAGACAGATTTAAAAAATATCTATCATTTCTTGTCAAGATATAATATATGTGAACGTATTGGTGATTTAAACGAAGATGATACACGTTTAATTATTTATCCAACAATTAATTATATTTTACCAATTCAAAAAATAGATGAAATCAATCAACGTATTCAACAATATAAAAAAGGAGATCACGATGAAAACATTAACGAAAGTGAAACTGATTAATTGGCATACTTTTTCTAATGAAGAATTTGAAATCTATAAAAATGCCTTAATTACTGGAGAAAATGGAACAGGGAAATCTACAATTTTAGATGCGATTCAATATGTTTTAACTGCTGGTAAATGTAAATTTAATAAAGCAGCAAGTGATATTGGAAATCGTACATTAGAGTCTTATATTCGTTGTAAAACAGGAATTGAAGGGCATGAATTTGTTAGAAATGGTGATGTGACAACTTATATTGCATTAGAGTTTTATGATGAAAAAACAGAAAAATATCAAATTATTGGAACTGTTATTGATTTACCAGCTGGTGGAAGATTAAATAGAGATTTTTTTCAAATTATTGATTGTAAAATCAGCGATGTAGCATTTATTGAAGAAAGAAGAGTTTTGACGAGAAAAGAATTTAAAAAAGCTTTAATTGATCATCAACAAACAGGTATTTTTAAAGATACAATTAAAGAAGGAGAAAGTTTATTTGGAAATGCTTTAGGTGTTAAAAGTAAATATTTTGATTTAGTAACGAGAGCACTTGCTTTTAAAGCGATTGATAATGTTTATCAATTCATTGTTGACTTTTTATTAAAAGAAGACTTTGTTGATATTCAAAATTTAAGAGACAGTATCAAACACTATAAAGTTCTTGAAGAAAAATTAAAAATATCTAAAAAAGAATGTGAATCATTAGAAGGTGTTGTAAGTCAATATGACACTTATTTAGATACGCACTTTCAAATGGATGTTTTAGAATGTTTAAAAGAAAAATTACAAGAAAAGCAATTACAAGCTATTATTGATAATAGTCAAAAGAAATATCAAAAAATAAACGATCAGCTAAATTTTGTACAACAAAAACTTACACAATTAAATCAAGATGAAGAAACTTATCAAGAAAGATATCATCGTTTAGATGAATCATTAAGAGAAAACGAAACCTATAATTTAAAAAATGAATTACAAAAAGAAAGTGAACAACTCAAAAAAGAAAAAGAAAAAAAAGAAAACAGTTATCAAACTCTTATAACAGAAATTAAACAAGAAATACAATTATTAAAGAAAGTAAAAATACCAAATAGTTATATCCAAATTCTTCAAAATCAAGATTATCAAACAGAAACATTGACACATGCATTTAGAAATATTGTAGAAGAAGTTTCTAAAAGAACAAAGGATGTTACTGAAAAAATATCACATTTAAAAATTGAAATGACACAAACAGTTGATCGTTTTAATGAATATTGTAAAGAATATGATTCTCTTAAAGAAAATCAACTTTATTATAGAAAAGAAATTCAAGAATTAATTCAATTATTAAATGAAAAACTTACAAGTCATTATGGAAAAACAATTGAAGTTAAACCATTATGTGAATATATTGAAGTTAAAGATGAAAAATGGCGAAATGCATTAGAAGGATATCTTAATAGTCAAAGATTTGATTTAATTATTGAACCAGAATATTTTGAATATGCATTACTTGTTTATGAAGAATATAAAAATAAAAGAGGTATATATGGTGTAGGAATTGTTGATGTTGCGAAAATGTCAAGATATGAAGATGTGGATGTTAAAGACACCCTTGCAAGTCAATTAGATTGTAAAAATACATATGCTAGATGGTATGTCAACATGTTGCTTTCTAAAGTACAATGTGTCGATGATGTTACACAACTTAGAAATTATGATACAGCGATTACGCCAACATGTATGCTTTATAAAAATTATACAGCACGTGCAATCAATCCACGTATTTACAATAAACCATACATTGGATTAGGTGCTATTAAAATTCAATTAGCGACAATTGAACAAGAATTGGAAAACCTAAAACAAGAAATCAAATTACAAAAAGCAAATTATGAAGATTTAAAAAATGGTCAAGCATTATTAAATCAATCCAAAGCAGATCATATCTTCTATCGCTTAGATTTAATTGATGAATATCATAATTTACTAAAAGAATATCAAGAAATTAATGATCGCTATGAAAAATTAATTTTAGATGATTCACTTATTTCTTTACAAGAAGAATGTGATGCAGTAAAAAAACAACTTGAAAAAACAAAAAGAGAAAAAGAAGACTCACTTATGAAAAAAGGAAGTCTTGAAAATAATCTAGAAACATTTAAAGAACAACTTGAACAAACTCAAGAAGAATATCAATTATTACATGAAAAAATAGTTCAATTTGAAATGGAGCATGTTGATGTTACTCAAGTAGCTGATCAACAAGTCGTTATTTATTTAAAACGTTTTTCTAAAGATTTTAATGGTATGAAAAATGATATTGAACAACAAGGAAACGGTTATCAACGAAAGGCAAACCAAATTGAAAATCAAATAGTCATGAAAATGAAAGACTATAATGATGCATATAATATTGGTTTTGAAAATGCTTTAACAGATATTGAAAGTTATAAACAAAGATACCATCAATTAAAGGAGATGGATATTGTTTCTAAAGAAGAAAAAACAAGACAAGCAAAACTTAAATGCGAGGAATCTTTTAAAACATCTTTTATTTCTGGATTAAATGAAAAAATTGAAAATGCAAAAAAAGATATTGCTGAATTAAATAAAGGATTAGCACAAAGAGATTTTAATGGTGAAACCTATGAATTCTGTGTTTCACCAACTTCAAGAGATGATTTTAAAGAATACTATAAGATCATCCAATCAGGAAAAGAATATATGGTGAATAATCTTTTATCTGAAACATTAAGTGAAAGTCAAAGAAGAATTATGGATGATTTATTTATTAAATTATCTTCTGTAGAAAATGATCAAGAAACTGAACAAATGCTCATGGAATATACAGACTATCGTAATTACTTAGACTATGATATTAAAATCAAATATGCAAGTGGAGACTTTGCTTATTTTTCAAAAGTCAATAAAGAAAAATCTGGTGGGGAAACACAAACACCATTCTATGTTATTATGGCAGCAAGTTTTGAACAAGTTATCCGTAACCGAAATCAAAATGAAGATTTTGGTTGTGTCGTTATTTTTGATGAAGCATTCAATAATATGGATGAACAAAGAATTCAAGAAATGATTAAATTCTACAATGAACGTGAAATTCAAACATTTATTGCAGTACCACCTTCAAGAGCAAGTACGATTATTCCTTATGTTAATACAAGATTGCTTGTCATTAAACAGGGACAACAATCTTTTGTAGAAGGTTTTAAAGATGAACAATTATAGAAATGAAATCTTAAATGAGTTTATTGATCGTTATGAAAAAAGTAGTTATTATAAAGGAAAAAGTGAAAAACCAAGAAAGATTTCTATTGTTTTGCATAAAAAATTTCCTGAATATGGACATAGCTTTCATTATGAAGAAACAAATGAATTAGAAAATATTGCTTTTCAATTACAATCTCAAGGATTTGTTGAATTTTCTAAAAAGAGCATTTTAGGAGATAGAGAACTCATTTTAAATCAAGAAGAAAATTGTCTTGATCGAATTTATAAAGAATTAAAAAGAGTACCAGTTAAAGAGAAAATAATTCATTATGTAAAATTACTTGATCAATATCAGGAAGAGACATTTATTAAAGATTTTGTTGATGAAATGAAAAAAAGGGCGATTCATCAACAAAGTCTTTTGCCTTATTTAAAAGTTTATGATGAAAATGATTTAGAAAATGTTATGAAAATATTAAAGGGAATGATTGATCAAAAAGATGAAATCTCTTTTAGAAGATTTTCTGAAAAAGTATTGGGTGATACAAAAAAGTTAGAAAAGTATAAAAATAAAATTGTTCATATTATTAAAGATTTTTATGATGATACATTAGATAATGAAAATGATATTTTTGAAGCGTTTTATATCAGAAAAAATCCAGCGTATGTTTATTTAAAAGGAAATGCTATTTTACAAATCAATGGACAAATCATTAATTTGAATGAAATGCATTATTACTTTGTCTTACCGAGTATTTGTATCAAAGATTTAAAAATAAAAAGAATTGATGCAAAACAGGTGATGACTATCGAAAATTTAACATCTTTTCACGATGTATCTTTAAAAGACACTTTCTATATTTTTACAAATGGTTTTCATAATCATGCAATTGAAGCATTTTTAAAATGTCTTTATGATTTTTTAGGAGAAAGCGTTCATTATTTTCATTTTGGCGATATCGATGCAGGTGGCTTCAATATCTATGAATCTTTAATAAAGAAAACGCAAATTCCTTTTCAAATGTATAAAATGAATATAGAGATGTTAAAGAAATACAAGGATTATACAAAGCCTTTAACTCAAAATGATCGAAAGAGATTGTTATCGTTTAAAGAAAATCAAAATGAATTGATTGATTATATGTTAAAAAATAATGTCAAGTTAGAACAAGAAATAATAGGAGAAAATGAGAATGAAAGAAAAGACATTAACACGTATTAGAAAATTTACAGAAGATCGTCATTGGGAAAAGTTTCATTCACCTGCTAATCTTGCTAAATCTATTTCAATAGAAGCAAGTGAACTTTTAGAATGTTTTCAATGGGATGAAGAAAATTTTGATTTACAACATGTTAAAGAAGAATTAGCAGATGTAATTATTTATAGTCAGGATTTATTAGACAAACTTAATTTAGATGTTGATGAAATTGTTGATATGAAAATGGCAATGAATGAAAAGAAATATCCTATCGATAAATGTAATCAATAAATAACGAAAATGGCAGAAAAGATGCCATTTTTTTAATTATGTAGAATAATTTGCAAAAAAGATGAATTCAGTATATAATTTTACAGTCACTAAGGAGGAATTTTATAATGGGAGACGCTATCAAACTTGTCGGGATAGTTATTGTTATCATTGGTTTTGCTTTAAAATTTGATACATTAGCTACTGTAGTTGTTGCAGGTATCGTTACTGGTTTAGTTGGTGGAATGTCTATTATGGATATTTTATCAACACTTGGAGCTGCTTTCCTTACAAACCGTACAGCAACATTATTTATTTTAACATTACCAGTTATTGGTATATGTGAACGTATGGGACTTCGCGATAAAGCTGTTGATTTTATTAGAGGTATCAAGAGTGCAACAACAGGTCGTTTATTATCTATTTGGCAAGTCATTCGTACAATTGCTTCAGCATTTTCATTACGTATTGGAGGACATCCACAATTTATCCGTCCTTTAATCAACCCAATGGCACAAGCATGTGCAATTGCTAAATATGGAGATATTGATGAAAAAACTGAAGATGAAATTAAGGGGATGGCAGCAGGAACAGAAAACTATGGGAATTTCTTTGCTCAAAACTGTTTCATGGGTTCATCAGGAACTTTATTAATTGTTTCGACTTTAAATGAAATCTTCAAATCACATAATATTGCTCAAGAAGTAACTGCTAATCAAATTGCTTTAAATTCAATTCCAATTGCTATTATTTCAGTTATTGTGGGTATTGGTTATGCTTTATGGTATGATCGTAAATTAAAGAAACGTTTTAGTAAAAAGCAAGGAGGAGAAAAATAGTATGTTAGAAATAGATTGGAATACAAGTACAATTTTAGCAGAAGTTTTCTATTGTATTATTGGACTTATTTTTGCTTTTACGGGAGTCAGTGCTTTAAAAAATAAAGAAGTTGAAAAACGAACAACAACAGCAATCTTTTGGTTTATTTTAGCTATTACCTTCATTGTTGGACCTTATATTCCTACATGGATTACAGGGGCATGTATTATTGTTTTAGCTATCTTAACTGCTACTGGTTTAGTACAACCAGCAGCAATGAATATTCCTACTGCTAAAGAAACAAGAGAAAACGCAGATAAATATGGATATAAATCATTTATTCCACCTGTTGTTTTAGCTTTATCAGCAGTTGTTGTTGCAACATTCTTTACAAATTTAGGAGCAAACAATGCCATTGGTATTAGTGCTATTGTTGGTTTAATTGTTGCTTACTTTATTTTCAAACCTAAATTTTCTTTACCATTTAAGGATGGTATTCGTTTAACAGATAACGTAGGAACAACAGGTATCCTACCACAAGTTTTAGCAGCTTTAGGTTCATTATTTACAGCTGCAGGAGTAGGTGCTGTTATTGCTGCAGGAGTAGGTGCTATTATTCCTGAAGGAAATCATTTTATTGCCGTTGCTGTTTATTGCATTGGTATGGCTTTATTTACAATGATCATGGGTAATGGTTTTGCTGCTTTTGCAGTTATTACAGTGGGTATTGGTTATCCATTCTTAATCGCTCAAGGAGCAAATCCAGTTGTTGTAGGTGCTTTAGGGTTAACTGCAGGATATTGTGGTACTTTAATGACACCAATGGCTGCAAACTTCAATATTATGCCAGCGGCTTTATTGGAAACGAAGAGTAAATATGCTATAATAATTTCACAATTACCAGTTGCGTTAATTATGTTAGCAGTACACATTGTTTTAATGTATGTATTAGCTTTCTAGGAGGAAATGAAATGAAATTATTATTAACTGCATTTGATCCTTTTGGAGGAGAAAAAATTAATCCAGCTTTAGAAGCTGTCAAACGTGTTCAAGACAAAATTGGTGATCTTGAAATCGTTAAATTAGAAGTACCAACTGTTTTCTATAAATCAATTGATACAGTTGCAAATGCTATTGAAAAAGAACATCCTGATGTTGTTTTATGTATTGGACAAGCAGGTGGAAGATTTGACTTAACACCAGAAAGAGTGGCTATCAATATTAATGATGCACGTATTCCTGATAATGAAGGAAATCAACCTTTAAGTGGTTCAATCTTTGAAGATGGAGAAAATGCTTATTTTTCATCTTTACCAATCAAAGCAATGGTTGCTGAAATTAGAAAAGCAGATATTCCTGCAAGTGTTTCTAATTCAGCAGGAACTTATGTATGTAACCATTTAATGTATGGTGTTCTTTATACAATTGCTAAAAAATACCCATCAATGCGAGGTGGATTTATGCATGTACCATTTATTACAAGTCAAGTTGCTAACCGTCCAACAAATGCACCAAGTTTATCACTTGATACAATTGTTAAAGGAATTGAAGCTGCTTGTAAAGCAATTGCTGAAAATCCAGAAGATATTGTCGCTGTTGAAGGACATACACATTAGTTATCGAAAACTAGAGTTAGAAATAATTCTAGTTTTTTTATTTTGTCTAAAATATTTTGTTGAAATTTGCAAGATAATCTATTAAATTATTTATAGGGTTATTCTCATTTGAAAATAACGGAGGGCTTATGTTGGATTTATATCAAAGAAAAATAGATTATATGCGTATTTCCATTACAGATCGTTGTCATTTTCAATGTGCTTATTGTAAAAATGATCATCCACGAAAATTAAAACATCAAGATATTTTATCTTATGAACAATTATTACTCATTGTTGATCAAGCTATCCAATTAGGAATCAATAAATTTAAAATTACAGGTGGGGAACCAACAATTAGAAAAGATTATCTTTTCTTTATTAAAGAATTAAAAAAACGAAATGTCCAGGTCACTTTAACAACCAATGGCTCTTTATTTACTAAAGAAGATTTAGATTGTTTAAAAGAAATAGGAATAGATGGTATTAATTTTTCAATAGATACTCTTGATCTAAAAGAATATTTTTTATTGACACAACAAGATTGTTTAGGAATAGTTTTAGATAATTTGTTTTATGCTTATAAGCTACAAATTCCTGTAAAAATAAATTGTGTTGTCGATGATACTTTTACAATGAATCGCTTGGAAAATATGTTGATGCTTATTAAAGATAAAAAAATAGCGTTGCGTTTTATTGAACTCATGCCTTTAAATAAAGAACAGCGTAATCAAAAAATGAGAGATGTTCTCCATTATTTAAAAAAATATCCAATTCAAGAAAGTCTAGATAAATTAGGCAATGGTCCTGCGCATTATTATACAATAAATGGTTATCAAGGTTATGTTGGTTTTATTGAAGCTCTTCATCATAAGTTTTGTCATCAATGTAATCGTCTTCGTTTAACAAGTACTGGAAAGATCAAGCCGTGTTTATTTTATGAAGAAATGCATGATTTAAAACCGTATCTTAATAATGAAAAACAATTACGTTTGCATCTTGAAAAAGCAATTGAATTAAAACCAAAAGAACATCATTTTGAAGAGGATGTTTCTTATACAAAAATGAATGAAATAGGAGGATAATATGGATTTTACACATTTTGATGAAAAAGGAAATGCCATTATGGTAGATGTATCTTCAAAAGACACAACACAAAGGACAGCAATTGCTTATGGTGAAATTTGTGTTGGTCAAGAAATACTTGAAAAAATTGAAAATCATCAAATGAAAAAGGGTGATGTTCTTTCAGTGGCAAGAATTGCTGGAATTATGGCAGTAAAGAAAACCAGTGATATTATTCCATTATGCCATCCTTTACTTCTAAGTAAGATTACCGTGGATTTTCATATTAATCATGAAAAAGAATTGATAGAAACTTATTGTCAAGTTACATGTTTGGGAAAGACAGGGGTTGAAATGGAAGCACTCCATGGTGTGAGTGCTACACTACTTACTATTTATGATATGTCAAAGGCTGTTAGTAAAGAAATGGAAATTAGAAATATTCATTTAATAAGTAAAAGTGGTGGAAAGAGTGGTGATTTTAAATGGCAGGACAAGTAAAAGCAATCTGTTTAAGTGAAAAAAAAGGAACGGCAAAAATACCTGTTGAAAAAATTGAAGTTATTGAAAATCATGGCTTTAAAAATGATGCTCATGCAGGTTCTTGGCATCGACAAGTTTCCTTGTTATCTTATGAAACAAGAGAAGAATTTAAGAAAATGGGTTCTACTGTTGAAGATGGTGCTTTTGGTGAAAATTTACTTATTTCAGGAATTGATTTTAATGAAATTGAAATAGGAACACGTCTTAAAATAGGTGATGTTATTCTTGAAATTACTCAACTTGGGAAAAGCTGTCATAACCATTGTGCTATTTATCATCAAGTAGGAAAATGTATTATGCCCACAAATGGCTTATTTTCTCGTGTTTTAAAAGGAGGAACGATTCAGTTGAATGACTCAGTTGAAGTTTTAAAAGAAAGAGATAAACGTTTACGTGTGGCAATTTTAACACTTTCTGATAAAGGCAGTCAGGGTCAAAGAGAGGATTTAAGTGGACCTTACATCCAAGATTATTTTAAAGAAAGAGGCTATTATGTCACTTCTTATGAAATCTTACCTGATGAACAAAAGCTAATTGAACAAGCATTGATTAATTTATCAGATCGTTGTCATAATGATTTGATTATTACCACTGGTGGGACAGGGTTAAGTATGCGGGATGTCACACCAGAAGCCACACTAAAAGTAGCAACACGAAATGTACCAGGTATCAGCGAAGCAATTCGCTATGAGTCAATGAAATATACCAATCGTGCCATGCTTTCAAGAGGGGTATCTGTTTTAAGAAACAAAACGTTGATTATTAATTTGCCAGGAAGTTTAAAAGCTGTTAAAGAAAGTTTAGATATTATTATTGATCCTTTAAAACATGGGTTAGAAATTTTAAAAGGAGAGGCACATGATTGTGCTCGAAAAGATGGTTGATTTATCACCTCTTTATATTTCTTTAAAAACAGCAATTATTACAATTGTCATTACTTTCTTTTTAGGTTTATTTCTTGCAAAATGGACGTTGAATCGAAAACATGATTTAACGAAAATTATTTTAGACGGTATTTTTACCATGCCTCTTATTTTACCACCAACAGTTATGGGATTTTTCTTATTAATGATCTTTGGGGTTAATCAACCTATTGGAAAACTTTTTCTCCATGTTTTTCATTATAAAATTACTTTTAGTTTTTCAGCAACGGTTATTGCTGCTGTCGTGATTTCTTTTCCTTTAATGTATCGTAGTGCCAAAGCGGCCATGGAACAAATAGATCATGATTTGATTGATTCAGGAAGAACACTGGGAATGTCAGAAAAACGCATTTTCTTTACAGTCATTTTACCTGAAGCTATGCCAGGAATTATTAGTGGGGGTGTTCTATCTTTTGCAAGAGGTTTAGGGGAATTTGGAGCAACGGCTATGCTTGCAGGAAATATAGTTGGAAAAACAAGAACTTTACCTTTAGCGGTCTATAGTGAAGTCATGTCAGGAAATTACGATAATGCAGGTGTTTATGTTTTTATTATCGTTGTTGTTTGTTTGATAGCTGTTGTTGGTGTCAATGTTTATCAATACTCTATTAAGAAAAAAAGGAGTTTTTAGATGAAATTAGAAGTTGTAATCTTTAAAAAATTGTCAGAATACGATTTAGATGTCTGTTTTGAAAGTCATGAAGACCGCCTTGGTTTAATGGGACCAAGTGGAAGTGGAAAAAGTATGGTTTTAAAATGTATTGCTGGAATTATGACACCGGATGCAGGACGTATTGTTTTAGATGATGAAGTTTTATTTGACAGTGATTTAAAAATTAATATTTCCCCACAAAAAAGAAAAATAGGATACATGTTTCAAAATTACGCATTATTTGATCATATGAATGTTTATCAAAACATTGCTGCTCCTTTAAAAGCACATCATGAAGATAAACAAGTGATTAAAGAAAAAGTTCAACAAATCATGAAAGACTTTCAAATAGATGATTTACAAAAAAGATATCCTCGTCAGCTTTCAGGAGGACAAAAACAACGCGTTGCTTTAGCACGGTTACTTGTTTATGATACAAATCTTGTTTTATTAGACGAACCTTTTAGTGCCTTAGATGAATCATTAAAGGAAATGCTTTTAAATGAAACAAAGAAAAAATTAATTGAATATCAAAAGAAATGTCTGTTTGTAACACATAGTCCAAAGGAAATGGAAATGATGTGTGATAATAAATTAAAAATAAAAAGAGGGAGATTGGAATAATGAAAAAGTTATTAAGTTTAATGTGTAGCTTATTAATGATTGTTACTTTATGTGGTTGTTCATCAACTCAAGATCAACAAGAAGAAGTAACATTGACATTTGCTGCTGCAGCAAGTTTGGAAAATACGTTTGAAGACAAACTTATTCCTGAATTTGAAAAAGAAAATCCAAATATCAAAGTTCAAGGAGTTTATGATTCAAGTGGTAAATTACAAATTCAAATTGAACAAGGATTAAAGGCAGATGTTTTCTTTTCTGCAGCAACAAAACAAATGGATGCTCTTGTTGATGAAAAATACATTAATAAAAAGGATGTTGTTGATTTATTAGAAAATAAACTGGTTTTAATTACTGGTAAACAAACAACAACAGAAGTAAAAGATTTTGCTAATATCGCAAAAGCAGAAACAATTGCGATTGGAGATCCTGAAGTTGTACCTGCTGGTCAATATGCAAAAATGGCATTAACTCATTTAGGGCTATATGATGCTTTAAGTTCAAAATATAGTTTAGGGGGAAATGTCACTGAAGTATTAAACTGGGTTGCTTCATCTTCAAGTGAAGTAGGTATTGTTTATTCAACAGATGCTAAAAGCAGTAAAGATGTAAAAGTCCTTGCAACCTGTGAAAATAGTTTATTAGATGAACCTGTTATTTACCCAGTTGCAAAACTTGCTAAAACAAAACATAGTGATGAAACTGAAAAATTCCTAAAATTCATTCAAAAGAAATCTTCTTTAAAACAATTTGAAAATTACGGGTTTACTGTTAATAAATAACATGAAAGAAATTAAAACAGAAGATGCCATAGGTAGTGTTCTCTGCCATGACATCACAGAAATTGTAAAAGACCAAAGAAAAGGGCCTCGTTTTAAGAAGGGCCATATTATTAAAGAAGAAGATATTGAAGTATTATTGAATTTAGGAAAAGAACATCTTTATGTTTTTGAAAAAGATGAAACAATGATGCATGAAAATGATGCAGCAGAAATATTATGTAATCTTTGTTTCAATGAATATATGAAAAAAAGCGCTATTAGTGAAGGAAAGATTGAACTTACAAGTACAATTGATGGATTGTTTAAAGTAAATCGAGAAGAACTTTTTAAGGTCAATTCTTTTGGACAAATGATGATTGCGACAAGACAAGGAAATGTACCTGTAAAAAAAGGGGATAAACTTGCAGGTATGCGTATTATTCCACTCGTTATTGAAAAAGAAAAGATGCAACAAATCCAAGAAAAAATTCAAAAACCTATTTTAGAAATCATGCCTTATCAAATAAAAACAGCAGGAATTATTACTACAGGTTCAGAGGTTTATAAAGGGAGAATTAAAGATACATTTACGCCAGTCATCGTAGAAAAATTAAAAGAATACGGGGTAGAAGTTACTTACCATAGTTTATCATTAGATGATCATGAAATGACAACTAGTAAAATCAATGAAGCTTTAAAACAAGGAGTGGATCTTGTTTTATGCACAGGAGGAATGTCTGTTGATCCTGATGATAAAACACCACTGGCGATAAAAAACACAGGTGCAAAAATAATAAGCTATGGTGCACCTGTTCTTCCTGGAGCAATGTTTTTATTAAGTTATAAAGGTGATGTTCCAATTGTTGGATTACCAGGATGTGTCATGTATTCACGTCGAACAATTTTTGATATTGTTTTACCAAGACTTCTTGCTAAAGATTTAATTACCAGTGACGAACTTGCTTTGCTTGGTGAAGGAGGACTTTGTTTAAATTGTCCTGTTTGTACTTTTCCAAATTGTGGACTTTCGAAAGGATAAAAATGACTTATAAAAATCCACAGAAATTTGATTTAAAGATTCGTCTTTATAACCAAGAAAAAAGTTTTGGTAAAGGCGTTTATGAACTGATGAAAAAAACGCAAAGTTTTGGTTCCTTATCAGGAGCTTACAAAGCTATGAAAATGTCAAATTCAAAGGCATGGAAAATTTTAAAAAGAGCGGAAGAGGATTTAGACATGCCTCTTGTTGAACGTATTAGTGGTGGTAAAGATGGTGGTGGTAGTAAACTTACTCAAGAAGGCGAAGAATTGTTAGAAAAGTATGAAAAATTTATTCAAGAAATGAATGAATATGCGAAGGTTCGGTTTAAGGAGATTTTTGAAGATGAATAAACAGGAATATTTAATTATTACTTTTCATTCATTAGATGATGCAATGGATTTGGATGCTAAACAAACATCTTCTATGAAAGGACGTTTAATTCCTAAACCATCTGTTATTGATGCAGGATGTGGCATGTGTTTTTCTTGTCAAAATAAAGATATGGAAAAGTGGAAGATTTTTCTTGAAGAAAATCAAATTCATTATGAAAAAATAGTAAAGGTTGTGTTTTAAATGAAAGAAAAGCTTTATTGTAAAAGTGGTGGCTGTAGTGCTAAATTAGGCGCTAAAAAATTAACTCATATTTTAGAAAAAATCGATAAATATCCCAATTCTAATTTACTTGTTGGCTTTGATAGTCATGATGATGCCTCTGTTTATCAAATAAATGAACATCAAGCTATTGTTTCAACACTTGATTTCTTTCCAGCAATGGTAGAAGATTCTTATTTATTTGGACAAATTGCAGCAACGAATGCTTTAAGTGATGTTTATGCTATGGGTGGAACTCCTTTGACAGCTTTAAATATTGTTTGTTTTAACGATCAAGATGATTTAAATATTTTAGGAAAAATCATTGAAGGTGGAAATGATAAACTAAAAGAAGCTAAAGTTGTTTTATCAGGTGGTCATTCTATCAAAGACGAATCAACAAAATATGGCTTAAGTGTTACGGGAATAGTAGATCCAAGTAAAATGATTCAAAATAATGGAGTACAAGTGGGAGATACATTAATTCTTACTAAAAAATTAGGAGTAGGATTGACATTAAATGCTTATCGTTTAAATGATGCACGTCAAGAAATACTTGATGAGGTTTTTAAGAGTATGACAACACTTAATAAATATGCATTCGATGTTTTAAATAAATATACACTTCATGCTTTAACGGATGTCACTGGTTTTGGTTTACTTGTTCATTTAGATGAAATGCTAGATGAAAAGGCAAGTGCATTTTTAGACAAGGAAAGTATTCCCTATTTTAAGGATTGCCCTTATTATGTTAATGAATTTTATTTAAGTGGAGGCGGACAGCATAATCGCAATGCAATGAAAAATAAAGTTTGTTTTGATGAGGAAAACTTTGTTTTAGAAGAAATTCTTTATGATCCACAAACAAGTGGAGGACTTCTTGCCAGTGTTGCAAGTGATGATTTAGAAAATATTTTAAATGATTTTAACCAAGCAGGACTTGCTTGTTATGTGATTGGTAAAATTGTTGAAAAAGATCAATTTGATATTTATGTACGTTAGGAGATTATTATGGAAATTTTAGATGCTCGAGGACTTGAATGCCCATTACCAGTTGTAAAAACAAAGGAATTATTAAAAGAAATTGATAAAGTAAAAGTACTTGTTGATAATGAGATTGCGATTGAAAATTTAACAAAATTTGCAGGAGTAAGACATTATCAAATTGTTACAGGTGATGACGGAGATGATTTTTATGCAATTATTGCTAAAGAAGGTATTGATGAAGAATTAGATTTTAATGAAAAAAGTGGAGATGTTGTTGTTATTTCAAGTAAAACAATGGGAAGTAATGAAGAACTTGGTGCTGTTTTAATGAAATCATTTATCTTTGCACTTACAAAACAAGATCAATTACCTAAAGAAATGATTTTTTATAATGAAGGTATTTTCCTTACTACAAATGAGGGAGATATTTTAAATGATTTAAAATATCTTGAAAGTCAAGGTGTTGATATTGTAAGTTGTGGAACATGTCTCGATTTCTTTAACCGTAAAGAGTTATTACAAGTAGGGGCTGTCACAAATATGTATGATATTGTTGAAAGAATGGAGAAGGCTGAAAAAGTTATTAAGCCATAAAAGATAAATGAAAGATTTAGTTATTGTAAGAGGTGGTGGCGATATTGCTACAGGGACCATTTATAAACTTTTTAAATGTGGATTTAAGGTCTTGATTTTAGAAATTGAAAAACCAAGTGCCATTCGAAGAAATGTTGCTTTTTGTGAAGCTATTTATGATACGCAAAAACAAGTAGAAGATGTCACTTGTTATCTAGCACATGACTATGATGAAGCAAAACAATTTTTAATGGAAAATAAAGTGACGTTATTGATTGATCCAGAGGCTAAAGCCATTGATTATTTCAAGCCAGAGGTTGTTGTTGATGCCATTCTTGCTAAAAAGAATTTAGGAACAACAAAAAAGATGGCACCAATTACCATTGCTTTAGGTCCGGGATTTATGGCAGGTAAAGATGTTGATGTTGTTATTGAAACGATGCGAGGGCATAAACTAGGAAGAACGATTTATCAAGGAGCTGCTTTAAAAAATACAGGTGTACCAGGTGTCATTAAAGGTTATGGGAAAGAACGTGTTATTCATTCTCCTGGCGCAGGAACTGTAAAACATGTAAGGCATTTAACAGATATTGTTAAAAAAGGTGAAGTGATTGCTTACGTTGATCAAACACCGATTTATGCGACAATGGATGGATTACTTCGTGGCTTGATTAAAGAAGGCTTTGTAGTCACTCAAGGTTTTAAAATGGCAGATATTGACCCACGTGAAGATGAATATGAAAATTGTTTTACGATTTCCGATAAAGCACGCTGCATTGCTGGTGGTGTCATTGAAGCTATCTTTTATTTAAGAGGACATAGAAATGATTTATCTTGATCAAGCAGCAACCAGTTTTCCTAAAATTAAAGAAGTTCAAGATGCAGTAATTGATTGTATGAATCATTGCACCAATGCGAATCGTTCTACCAGTGTGACAAGTTTAAATGCGAGTCGTTTGATTTATCAAACACGCAAACTTATTAAAGAATATTTTCATGTACCTCAAGATGGATGTGTGGTTTTAAATAGTGGAAATACCGAAAGTCTCAATACATGTATTAAAGGTATTCTCAAAAAAGGAGATCATGTGATTACGACTTACGCTGAACATAACAGTGTTTTAAGACCACTTTATCAATTAGAAAAAGCAAATATTATTACGTTATCTATTACCTCACCTACAGTAGAGAATATTAAAAAACATCTTCAAAAAAAGACAAAAATGATTATTGTAACACATAGTTCTAATGTAACGGGTGAAATTTATCCAATTGTTGAAATTGGAAAACTAGCGCATGAACATGGTATTTTAATGATGAGTGATGTTGCCCAAAGTGCGGGACATCTTCTAATTGATATGGAAAAGATGAATTTAGATATTTTATGTTTTAGTGGTCATAAAGGGTTGCTTGGAAATAGTGGAGTTGGTGGTTTTTGTTTAGCTCAATCTATAGAAATAGAACCTTTAATAAGTGGTGGAACAGGAATGGACTCTTTTAATCATTTTCAAAGTGATTACTACCCTGAACATGTTGAAGCGGGGACACGTAATATGACAGGAATTGCTTCTTTAAAGGCAGGTGTTTTTTATTTAATGAAATATCAAGATGAAAAATCAAAATACACAAATGAATTAGTTGAACTTTTATATGATGGTTTAAAAAATATTCCACAAGTTGTTTTGTATGGCGATTTCAAAGAAAGAACACCAATTCTTGCCTTTAATATACGAGGAATGGATAGTTTTCAAGTGGCAGATCTTTTAAATAATAAATATGATATTGCGATTCGTTGCGGTACTCATTGTGCACCTTTGATGCATCAACATCTCAATACAGTGAAAAATGGAATCGTAAGAGTATCACTTTCATTTATGAATATAAAAGAAGAAATACAATTTTTCATCAAAGCAATTCAAGAAATTAGTGAGGGTAATTATGATAATTAGTGTTATTGGTTCAGGTGGAAAGACAACAAAAATAAAGCAGTTAAAAGATCGATATTTAAAAGAAGGTAAGAGTGTTTTAATGACAACTTCTACTCATATGAAAATTGAAGAAAATACACTAGTCGATCCGAGTTATGAAGAAATTATAAATGAAATTAAAAAGCATGGCTACGTACATGCAGGTAGCAAAGCCAAAAATCAAAAAATTAAAGCTTTAGATGATGACTTATTAAAAAGGTTAAAAAAAGAAATAGATGTAATTTTAATTGAAGCTGATGGTTCTCATGGATTACCTTTAAAATATCCAAGAAATCATGAACCTGTTGTAGACAAAGACAGCAGTGAAATTATTTTAATTACTTCTTTAAAGGGACTTGGAAAACCTGCTCAAGATGTCGTTCATGGTTATCAAGAAATGAAAGTTGATGGAAATCAAAGAGTAGATAGTCTTTTTATTCAACAACTTATCAACATCTATTTAAAAAAAATTAATAAATATTATGTTCCCGTTAAAATTCAAGTAAACGGAGCAAGTTCGCTTTATGAAAAAGCACTAGCTTCGTTATTAGAAAATCAAAAAGAGGTAACACTTATTAATGAAGAATGGTTCTTGCCACAACCGAAACTTGTTATTTTGGGTGCAGGACATGTGAGTCAATATGTAAATAAACTTGCTTCTATGTTGGATTTCTATACGATTGTTATTGATGAAAGAAAAGAATTTGCATGTAAAGAATTATTTCCAGAAGCAAATGAAATTCATTGTGTTTCTTTTGATAAAGCTGATTCCTATTTTCCTAAGGAGGCAAATACATGTTATGTCATTGTGACAAGAGGACATAAAGATGATTGTTTGTGTTTAAAAAAGACACTTTTTCTACAAAGTCTTTATGTAGGAATGATTGGAAGCAAGAAGAAAGTTAGACAAACTTATGATGCTTTACTAGAAGAAGGATATCAACAAGTTGAACTTGATAAAGTACATGCGCCTATTGGACTTCCAATAAAAGCGATAACCCCTGCAGAGATTGCCGTCAGTATCATGTCTGAAATTATAGCTATTAAAAATGAACATCAATATTCAAGTATAACAAATGACTTATTAGAAGTACAAGGTGATGGTGTTTTATGTATTATTATTGATAAAAAAGGATCAACACCACGTACGGTTGGTAGTATGATGTTTGTAAATGAAAAAGGCCTTGTTGGTTCTATTGGTGGGGGAAGGGAAGAATATCAAGCTATTTTAGATGCTAAGAATTGTCAAAAGGTAATGATAAAACATTATGAATTAAATAATAGCGAAAGTGCCAATTTAGGAATGATTTGTGGAGGAAGCAATGATGTGTTATTTCTTCCTATAAAGCAGCATTAGCTGTTTTTTTTATATCTATAAATCTATTTTTTTGTAGTATCTTGATGAAAAAAAAGAGTTATGCTACAATTTTCTTGTTTTTAGAAGGTTAATTTAATGTGAGGGAGAGAGAATATGGAGAAAAAAGAGTATACAAGTCCTTATGATTTTGAAGGGAAAATTCCTTTAAAACAGGCAATTATTTTAGGTTTACAACACGTTCTAGCAATGTTCGTTGGTAACTTAACACCAGTACTTATTATTACGGGGGCTTGTGCTGCAATGCATGATGCAGATGTATTTGCTGCAATTCAAGTTTCACTTTTACAAAATGCAATGCTTATTGCAGGTGTTGTTACTTTAGTACAATTATTTTCAATAGGTCCTATTGGTGGGAAAGTCCCAATTATCATGGGAACAAGTTCAGGATTTATTGGTGTTTTCCAAAGTGTTGCTCATGTAATGGGTGGTGGTGTTTTAGGATATGGTGCCATCATGGGAGCAAGTATTATTGGTGGTTTATTTGAAACGGTTTTAGGTTTTCTTTTAAAACCATTACGTCGTTTCTTTCCGTCTGTTGTTACAGGAACAGTTGTTTTATCCATTGGTTTGTCTTTAATTGGTGTTGGTGTTGCTTCTTTCGGGGGAGGAAGTAGTGCTAAAGATTATGGATCTGTAGAAAATCTTTTAATTGGTTTATTTGTTTTAGTTGTTATTTTAGCTTTTAAACATGGTACAAAAGGAATGCTAAGTAATTCGGCTGTTTTAATTGGAATTATTTGTGGTTATGTTTTATGTATGATTTTACCATTGTTTATTTCAACAACAGGTGTTGCCAGTGATGGAACAGAGTTTGTTAAATCATGGGTTTTAAATTGGGATAAGGTGGCTCAAGCAAAATGGTTTGCCTTACCAAAACTCATGCCAGTAAAACCAGTTTTTGATTTAAGAGCAATCTTACCAGTTTTAATTATGTTTATTGTTACAGCTGTTGAAACTGTTGGGGATATTTCTGGTGTTATGGAAGGTGGAATGTCAAGAGAAGCTACAGATCAAGAATTATCAGGTGGTGTGATCTGTGATGGTATTGGTTCATCCATTGCCGCTTTATTTGGTGTTTTACCTAATACATCTTTTTCACAAAATGTTGGGTTAGTAACAATGACTAAAATTGTCAATCGTTTTGCTTTGGCGTGTGGTGCGATTTTCCTAATTATTTGTGGTTTATTTCCTAAATTAGCGGCACTTGTTTCAATTATGCCTCAATCCGTATTAGGTGGAGCAGCAGTCATCATGTTTTCATCGATTGTTATGTCTGGAATTCAATTGATTACCAAAGAACCTCTTACTGCTCGTTCAATGACAATTGTTTCAGTTGCTTTAGGATTAGGTTATGGTATTGGTGCAAATAGTGCAATTTTAGTGCAACTTCCACAAGCGATTCAAATGATTTGTGGAGAATCAGGAATTGTACCTGCTGCTTTTGTAGCAATTATTTTAAATATTTTATTACCAAAAGAAAAACAATAAAGGAGGGCTTTCTTTGTTATCGATTAGAAATTATGTGCGACCTCAAACAATTGAGGAAGCTTATGAATATGCAAAAAAACCGCTGAGTGTTGTTTTAGGTGGTATGTTATGGCTTAAAATGCAAAATAGAAATGTTAATTTTGCTATTGATCTATCTGATTTACATTTAGATCAAATTGAAGAAATAGATGATGAAATACATATTGGTGCTATGGTTACTTTAAGAGAGCTTGAAACAAATGAACAATTAAACCATTTTACACAAGGAGCTATTAAAGAAAGTGTACGTCATATTGTCGGTGTTCAATTTAGAAACTTAGCGACAATTGGTGGGTCTATTTATGGAAGGTTTGGTTTTTCTGATGTTTTAACACTTTTTATGGCGCTTGATTGTGAGGTAGAACTTTATCCAACTGGGCGGGTTTCTATCAAAGAATTTGCGAATATGAAATTTACAAAAGATATTCTTACAAAAGTTATTATTAAAAAAGTACCAACAAATGTGGTTTATTTATCACAAAGAAATATTTCAACAGATTTTCCTGTTTTAACCTGTGCTGTTAGTAATATAAATCAACATTATACATGTATCATTGGAGCAAGACCGTTACATGCGGTAGCTATTAATGGAGATAGTTATTTTGAAACAGGTATTACTGAAGAAAATATTCAAAATTTTACAAAATGTGTTTTATCAGAATTAAAATTAGGAAGCAATTCAAGAGCATCTAGAGAATATCGTCAAAAGATTGCAAAAGTTTTAATAAAAAGAGCTTTTCTTCAATTGAAGGAGGATGTATATGGAAATTAAATTAACTTTAAATGGAGAAAGAATTGTACAAGATATTGAACCTGATTTATTACTTATTGATTTTGTGAGAAAAAATGGTTGCTATAGTGTTAAACGTGGTTGTGATACAAGTAACTGTGGATTATGTACGGTTTTATTAAATGATAAACCAGTGCTTTCATGCAGTATTCTTGCAATGCGTGCAAATGGTGCAAAAGTAGTTACTTTAGAAGGAATGCAAGAAGAAGCAAAACCACTTGCAACATTTATTGCTAGTCAAGGTGCTGAACAATGTGGTTTTTGTAATCCTGGATTTATGATGAATACACTTGCTTTATTAAAAGAAAATCCTCATCCAAGTGATGATGAAATTAAAGAATTTTTAGCTGGAAATTTATGTCGTTGTTCAGGTTATGAAGGACAACTTAGAGGAATAAAAAATTACCTAAACTATCTTGAAGAAAAGGGGAATGAATAATGGCTTATAAACATATTGAAAAACCGGTCATGAAAAAAGATGCGATGAATCTTTTGCTTGGTAAACCTGTTTATGTAGATGACATAACAAGTCAAGACTGTTTAGTTGTTAAAGTGTTAAGATCACCACATGCTCATGCTTTGATTGAAGAAATTGATGTTTCTAAAGCTCAAAAAATCCCAGGTATTGAAGCTGTTTATACGTATAAAGATGTCCCTCAAAGTCGTTTTACCATGGCAGGTCAAACGTCTCCAGAACCAAGTCCTTATGATCGTTTAATTTTAGATCAAAGAGTTCGTTTTGTGGGAGATGCTGTTGCTATTGTTGCTGGTATTAATGAAAAGATTGTTGATCGTGCTTTAAAAATTATTAAAGTGAAATATCAAGTTTTAACACCAGTTCTTGATTTTACGAAAGCAAAAGATAATAACATCTTAGTTCATCCTGAAGAAAATTGGAAATCTTTATGTCCAGTAGGTGCTGATAATCATAGAAATCTTGTGGCAACAGATTCTTCAAGTCAAGGTGATTTAGAAAAAGTGTTTGCTTCTTGTGATCAAGTCATTGAAAGAACCTATCATACAAGAGCAAACCAACAAGCAATGATGGAAACTTTTAGAACTTATTGTGAAATTGACCCTTATGGAAGACTTCACGTTATTTCTTCAACCCAAATTGTTTTCCATTGTCGAAGAATTCTTGCTAACGCATTAGATATTCCTCAATCGAAAATTCGTGTTGAAAAGCCAAGAATTGGAGGAGGATTTGGGGCTAAACAAACTGTTGTAGCTGAAGTTTATCCTGCTTTTGTAACATGGATGACCAAGAAACCTTCTAAAATGATTTATAGTCGAAAAGAATCACAAATTGCCTCTACACCACGTCATGAAATGCAAGTGACTGTTAAATTAGGAGCAATGAATGATGGAACAATTCGTGCAATGGACGTTTATACTCTTTCAAATAGTGGTGCTTTTGGTGAACATGGACCAACAACAGTAGGTTTATCGGGACATAAATCGATTCCACTTTATACAAATAATCTTGAAGCCTTTAAATTTTCTTATGATGTTGTTTATACCAATTGTCAAGCTGCTGGTGCTTATCGTGGCTATGGCGCTACGCAAGGACTTTTTGCGGTAGAATCGATTGTTAGTGAAATGGCAGGAATTTTAGGTATTGACCCAGTAGTTATTCGAGAAAAGAATATGGTTAGACAAGGTCAAACAATGGGGGCTTATTATAATGAGGTTGCAAAAGCATGCGCCTTAGATAAATGTATGGAGCATGCTAAAAAACTTTTTGATTGGGAAAATAAATCAAAGGTACGCGTCTTAGAAAACGGTAAAATTAGAAGTTCTGGAGTAGCCATGGCTATGCAAGGATCTGGTATTTCAGGGGTTGACGTAGGTTCTGCTACATTAAAACTTGAAGATGATGGTTATTATACACTTCATATTGGGGCAGCTGATATGGGAACAGGTTGTGACACCATTCTTGCACAAATGGCGGCCGAATGTTTAGATTGTGATGTTGATCAAATTGTTGTTTTTGGGGCAGATACGGATATTTCACCTTATGATTCAGGTTCTTATGCTTCTTCAACAACTTATGTAACAGGAAAGGCAGTAGAGCAAGCTTGTGAAAAATTAAAAAACAATTTATGTAACCTTGCTTTACAAACATTTCATTGTGAAAAAGAAGATGTTGAATTCACCTCACAAGGTGTTAAAAATTTAAAGACAAACGAACTTTTAACTTTAAAGGAGCTTGCTTTAAAAGCAATGTGTGGAAATAATATCGAAACACAGGTTACAGTTACCCATTCATCTCCATTTTCGCCACCACCTTATATGGTAGGAATGGTTGAAATTGAACTTGATAAAGAAACAGGGCAAGTTGATATTCTTGATTATGTTGCGGTTGTCGATTGCGGCACTGTTATTAATACAAATTTAGCACGTGTTCAAACAGAAGGGGGCTTAGTTCAAGGAATTGGTATGGCTCTCTATGAAGATGTTCAATATACAAAACGTGGTGCTATTACTGAAAATTCTTTTATGCAATATAAAATTCCTACACGTTTGGATATGGGAAAAATTAGAGTTGAATTTGAAAGTAGCTATGAACCAACTGGTCCATTTGGTGCAAAATCGATTGGTGAAATTGTTATTAATACACCATCTCCTGCGATCGCCAATGCCATCTATCGAGCAACTGGTAAGTATTTAAAAGATCTTCCAATGACTCCTGAAAAAATCTTAATGGCAATCGATGAATAATGAAAACATATATTATTTATTTAGCAGCAGGAAATAGTCGTCGTTTTAAAGAAGATAAGTTACATGCGCTTTTTAAAGGAAAAGAGCTTTATCTTTATGGAATTGATACTTTGAAACAATTATTAAAATATCGTAATGATCTAGAAATTATCGTTGTTTCTAATACAATTGATATACAAGAAAAATATATTCATAGTTATAAAAGCCCTTTAAGTGAAAGAGGAATTTCCTATTCTATTAAAGCTGCTTTAAACCATATCAATCAAGATGATGACTATCAAATGATGTTTATGGTTGCCGATCAACCCTATCTATCTTATCAAACACTCAATAAGATGATTGATACATTTAATCAATCATCTTATTCTATATGTTCTTTAATGTTTAAAGATAGAGTAGGAAATCCTGTGATTTTTTCTAAAGACTATTTCAATGAGTTATATTCTTTAAAAGAAGATCAAGGTGGGCGTAAGATCGTTAATAAATATCCACAAGAATGTTTCTATTTTAGAATTGAAAATGAAAAAGAACTTTATGATATTGATTATCAAAATGACTTACAAAAACTGATAAAGGAAGAAGAATATGATTGAATAGGCTAAATTAGAAGATAAAGAAGAAATCTATAATTTGATTTGTATTTTAGAAAATAAAGAAATTAATAAAGAACACTTTGATTGCGTTTTTGAAAATTCTTTAAAAAATGAAGATATTATTTATTTAGTTTATCGAGATGAAAAAATTGAAGGATTTCTAAGTTTTAAAATACATCATTATTTACATCATGACCATGATACAGGTGAAATTGTAGAACTTGTTATTTTACCAGAAAAAAGAAGTTTTAAAATTGGTAAACAACTTATCGAAAAAATTGAAGAGATTGCAAAAGATAAGCAACTCGAACAAATTGAGCTTTCTACTTCCACTTATCGTAAAGATGCGCATCGTTTTTATGAAAGACAAGGTTATGAAAAATTACATTATAATTATACGAAAGAACTAGATGACTAACCGTCACCTTTTTTTTCACATCTTTTACACATAGTCATGCTACAATAAAGTTGAAGAGGTGGTAGTAATGTATAAAGCATTAATGATAGAAGATCATAAAGAAGTAAGAGACTTTGTTAAAGAGTATTTTGATCATAAAGAAATAGAGGTTATAGAAGCTCAAAATGGTTATGAAGGATTAGCAATATTAGATGATACAATCGATATCATTTTACTTGACATTATGATGCCAGGAATTGATGGCTATGAAGTTTGTAAACAAATTAGAAGTCAATATAATACGCTCATCGTTTTTATAAGTGCTTTATCAGAAGATGAAAACCAATTAAAGGCTTATGAATATGGGGCAGATGATTATATTACTAAACCATTTAAACCTTCTTTGTTGTATGCAAAATGTTTAGCACTTTTAAAAAGAAATAAAAAGATTGAAACGAATCAACTTCAGTCAGGAAAAGTGATTTTGGATTTAGATAAACATGTTTTAGTGATTGAAGAAAATGATATTGTTTTAACAGATAAAGAATTTAAACTTCTTCGATACTTAATGAAAAATCAAGGAATTGTTTTATCAAGAGAAAAAATTTTAGATACTTTGTGGGGCTATGATTATTATGGGGATGGTCGAGCAGTAGATACATATATTAAACGTTTAAGGAAACGATTGGGAAAATATTCTTATTATATTCAAACCATTGTTAAAACAGGATATATGTGGAAAGGAGAAGAATCATGAAGAAGATAAGAAGTATTCAATTTAAAGTTTTTATTTGTTTATTTATTTCTTTTATGGTTGTATTTGGTTATATTGTAAAAACTAAATATGATCAAAGTTTTAACGAACTCCTTTATTACAGTCAAAGTAGTACTTCAGATGACTATATAAATTATTGTACAGCTATTTCTAATAAAAATGGAGAGTATAGAGAGTTTGATTTAGATAAAATAAAACAAGGGTTAAGTGAATTACCTAAAGATGATTCAACTAAAATATATCTTTTAGATACTTATGGAAGTCCAATCGAACAATACGGATATGAAAAAGATGATCATTTACTTATTGTACATGATCCTTTTGTAGAAATTAACGAGAGTGATGTAGATACAGATTATTCTGATGATTTCTATGATGCACGTTATTATATTGATTTGTCATCTTTGTCAAGTGAACAACATCAGTTATTAATAGAAACAATTAAAGATGTTGAAAAAAATAAATATGATGATATTCATTTATACTTTGAAGGACAAATTGAAGAATTAAAGAACTTTAAAGATACATCACAATCAACATATAATACAAAAAATCGGTATTATAAGGTTAAACCGACTTTTATACATTATAATACAGATATCTTTGGTCAAAAAAAAGGAAATACCGTTGAAGCATTTTATGAAGCCTATGTAGAAAATGGCGAAGTACATTTAAAGAAAAGTGAAGAGGAAGCTTATGGGGATACAAGAGTTTCTACATCAAAAATAAATGAATTATCTAAAAAGGCTGTAAATGAACATTTTTCAAATGTCTATGCAGGGCTTGCTACTTTTTTAGATGATGTTTCAATTGATTCAAATTCACGTACAGCTATAAAAAAGACAAATGAAATTGCTGATGCGCTTAAAAAAGGAACATTATCGTATGCTTCTTTTACAAAGATACTAGATAATTATTCATATACTGTATTACTTCTTCCTTTAGATGAGCATCATGGTTACGTTGAAGGACAAGAACCAGCCCCCAATGCCTTAATTGCTGTTTTTTATGGTTTTAAAACACGGGGATTCCATCAATTAAGAGATGAATTAATTAAAAGTAATTTTCCATTACTTTTAGGTGGTGTCTTATTTATTGTTTTATTTTCGTATTTGATTTCTTATATGACAACAAAACGTATTAAAGAAATTGATCGTGTTGCAATGGAAATCACAAATAATAATTTTAAAGGTGTATTAGATACAAAAGGACATGATGAATTATCAAGTCTTTCAAGTCATATAAATACAATGTCTTCTAACTTGAAAAGAAATATAGACGCTTTGAATCTAGAAATAGATCAAGTGAAAAAAATGGAACAATTAAGGAAAGAATTTATTGCTCAATTTACTCATGAGATTAAAACACCTCTTGCTATTATTAATGGAAATATTGATTTATTAGAAAATGTAGATGATGAAGATAAAAAAGCTAAGTACATAGAGGTGATCAATAAAGAAATTAGTGTTATTAATGATTTAGTATTACAAATGTTAGATTTATCAAAACTTGAAGCAAAGGCGGTTACTTTAGATAAAAAAGAAATTGATTTAAGAGAGCTAACTGAAGATATTGTTGATGATTATGAACAATTATTAATGGATAAAAAATTAAAGATAGAAATACAAGGAGAAGATGTTTTAATTTTAAGTGATAGAAAACGAATAGAAATGGTTATTCAAAATTATTTATCAAATGCAATCAAACATGCATTTATTAATAGTACGATTAAAATTAAAATCAAAGAAAATGAGTTTTCTATTGAAAATAAGGGAAAACAAATTGATGAAAAACGTATGGATACTATTTGGAAATCTTTTGTAAGTGATGATCAAAAAGGTACAGGCTTGGGTCTTGCAATCGTTAGAAATATTTTAGAACTTCATGAAATGAGTTATGGAGTTCATAATTTAGAAGACGGTGTAGAGTTTTATTTTAGATGGAAAAAATAAATGAAAACCCTTTCTTTAAAAAAGAATTATAGAATCGTTAAAAAAGTATTCTTTTTTTCATAAATTAGTTCCATTTAATGAAAAAAAAGCATATAATAGGCATTGCTTAAAGGAGAGATAGTAATGAATATAATTTTAATGGGTCCACCAGGTGCTGGTAAAGGAACTCAAGCTGCTAAATTGGTGGAAAAATATGGTTTAAAACAAATTTCTACAGGAGATTTATTTAGAAAAGCAATTAAAGAAGAAACAAAATTTGGTGTTATTGCTAAATATTTTATTTCTTTTGGTTATTTAGTACCAGATGATTTTACAATTCAAATGATTCAAGAATATTTAGAAGAAAATATTAACACTGAAGAATTTAAAAATGGTTTCATCTTAGATGGTTTCCCAAGAACAATCATTCAAGCTAGAAAATTAGCTGATATTTGTTCAATGTTCAATTTTAAAATTGATGCTGTAATCAACTTAGATATTCCTGAAGATGTCTTAGTTAAACGTTTATCAGGAAGAAGAACTTGTGCTGATTGTGGAAAATCATATCATATCGTTTATAACCCACCAAAAAAAGAAGGTGTTTGTGACGTATGTGGTGGAGAATTAACACAACGTTCTGACGAAAGTGAAGAAGCAGTTCAAGTACGTATTGATACTTACAATAAACAAACAAAACCTTTAATTGATTACTACACGATGTTAGGTGAACTTACTAATGTTGATGGAAATCAATCAATGGATGAAGTTGCTGAAGAAATTTATAAAGTATTAGATGAATTAAAATAGAAGTGAAAAGCTTCTATTTTTTTCATTTTATGAAAGAAACGTACTTGTCTATACCTCTATGCTATAATGAATGTGTCAAAAATGGAGGATATAAAAATGAGTAAAAAACCTGTAAAAATTGTAACAATTGGTGGAGGAAGTAGTTATACACCAGAGTTAATGGAAGGATTTATTAAAAGATATGATGAACTTCCAATCAAGGAAATTTGGCTTGTCGATATTGAAGATGGGAAAGAAAAATTAGAAATCGTTGGTAAAATGGCACAACGTATGTGGGATGCTTCTCCTTATGATGTTAAAGTTCATCTAACATTAGATCGTCGAGAAGCATTAAAAGATGCAGATTTCGTTACAACTCAATTTAGAGTTGGTTTGTTAAATGCTCGTATTAAAGACGAAAGAATTCCATTTAGCTATGGTATGTTAGGTCAAGAAACAAATGGTGCTGGAGGTATGTTTAAAGCTTTAAGAACAATTCCAGTTATTTTATCAATCGTTGAAGATATGAAAGAATTATGCCCAGATGCTTGGCTTGTTAACTTTACAAATCCATCAGGAATGGTAACTGAAGCGGTTATGAGATTTGGTAAATGGGATAAAGTCATTGGTTTATGTAATGTTCCTGTTGGGGCAATGCTTGATGAACCAAAAACAATTGGTAAAACATTAGATCAATTAACTTATAAATTTGCTGGATTAAACCATTTCCATTGGCATAAAGTATATGATGAAAATGGTAAAGAAGTGACTAAAGATATCATTGAAGCAATGTATGAAGGAAAAGATATGGGAATTCCTGCAAACATTCATGATATTCCATTCTTTAAAGAACAATTACTTCAAATGAATATGATTCCATGTGGATATCATAGATATTATTATCGTGAAGAAGAAATGTTGGCTCATGGTTTAGAAGAATATAATGATCCTAAGGTAGGAACTCGTGGACAACAAGTACAACAAACAGAACATGAATTATTTGAATTATATAAAAATCCAGATTTAGATCATAAACCAGAACAATTAGCAAAACGTGGAGGAGCACATTATTCAGATGCGGCTTGTGAAACAATTGCTTCTATTTATGGAAATAAATTATCACATATCGTTGTAACAACTAAAAATAATGGATCTGTACCAGATTTACCAGCTGACTGTGCAGTAGAAGTTTCAGCATATATTGGTTCAACAGGAGCAAGAGCTATTGCCTTTGGACCATTACAACCAGCTCAAAGAGGATGGTTACAATGCATGAAAAACATGGAATTATGTGTTGAAGAAGCAGCTGTAACTGGTGATTATGGATTATTAATGCAAGCATTCATTTTAAATCCACAAACAGTATCAGGACAAAAAATGGTTAATGTTTTAAATGAATTATTGATTGCTCATGAAAAATATTTACCACAATTTGCAGATAAGATTGCCGAGTTAAAAGCATCAGGTGTTACCATCAAAGATGATGTTGCACGTGAATTAACTGAAAAAGGTTTATAAAAAAGGCGGAAGCCTTTTTTATTTTATGGTATGATGTTACAGGTGATTATTATGGAAGAATTTTCAAGAACTGAATTATTAATAAAAAAAGAAGGAATAGAAACTTTACAAAACAGTACGGTTGCTATTTTTGGTGTTGGTGGTGTGGGTGGTTTTGTCGTTGAAGCACTCGCACGTGCTGGTGTAGGGACACTTCATATCATTGATCATGATACGGTTTCTATTTCGAATCTTAACCGTCAAATTATTGCGACACATCAAACAATAGATCAAAAAAAAGTAGAAGTTATGAAGGAACGCATTTTATCGATCAATCCTCGTTGCAATGTTCAAACATATGATGATTTCTTTTTGCCTGAAACAATGAATCATTTTCCTTTTGATGAGTTTGATTATATTGTAGATGCTGTTGATACAGTAACAGCTAAAATTAAATTGGTAGAAATAGCACAAGAAAAAAAGATTAAAATTATTTCATCAATGGGGACAGGTAATAAGTTAGATCCAACAAAGTTGGAGGTAACTGATATTTATAAAACATCTATTTGTCCACTTGCTAGAGTTATGAGAAGGGAACTTAAGAAAAGAAAAATACCTGCTTTAAAAGTTGTTTATTCTACAGAAAAGCCCATTGAAACAGATGCACCTGTAGATCCTGAGACACATAAAAAAACACCTGGTAGTATTTCTTTTGTACCAAGTTGTGCAGGCTTGATCATTGCAAGTGTTGTTGTAAGAGACTTACTACATATAAAGTAGAAAGAAGGTGAAATTTATGAAAAAAGTAACTTTTGCGATTTTAGCACATGTTGATGCTGGAAAAACAACATTATCTGAAGCAATGCTTTTTCATGCAGGTGTTATTAAAAAAATGGGAAGAGTTGATAAAGAAGATTCTTTTTTAGATTATGATATACAAGAAAGAAAAAGAGGTATTACTATTTTTTCAAAAGAGATCTCATTTATGTATCGAGAAAGTCAAATGACTTTTTTAGATACACCTGGGCATAATGATTTTAGTTGTGAAATGGAAAGAACGTTACAAGTGTTAGATTATGCTATTCTTGTTATTTCGGCTAAGGATGGTATACAAGCGCACACAAAAACAATTTGGAAATTATTGCAAACTTATCAAATTCCTACTTTTATTTTTGTTAATAAGATAGATAGTACGTACTCAACCAAAGAGCAATTATTACAAAATATTCAAAAAGAATTAAATGAAAATTGTTTTGCAATTGATGAAAACTTTTATGAAAACATTTCTTTATTAAATGATGAATTATTAGAAAAGTATCTTAATCAACAAATGAAACAAGAAGATATTCAAAAAGTTATTTCTTTAAGACAAATGTTTCCTGTATTCTTTGGTTCAGCATTAAAAGATGAAGGTGTAGAAGAATTTATGGAAGCTTTAGATTTATATACTTGTCAAAAAGAAGCTTTAGATATTTTAAGTGGGATTGTTTTTAAAAAGACATTTCATAAACAAAAACATTTAACGCATTTAAAAGTAACAGGCGGGACTTTGCATGTTAAAGATGTTATTAGTGAAAGTAAAGTAGATGAATTAAGAATTTATACAGGACAAGGCTATCAAAGTGTTCAGAGTGCTTCAACAGGTGATATAGTAGCTTGTTTGGGGTTAGATGAGTTACCTATTGGTTTTACATTTGGAAATCAAAAACAGACACAACAAAATATTTTAAAGCCTTTTATGTCTTATCAAATTTTACTTCCTGATGATATTGAAAAAAGTAAAGCTATTGAACAAATACTAAGTATTGGTAAAGAAGATCCAAGTTTACAATTTGAATATAATCAACAATTAGGAATTCTTTCAGTTAAAATTATGGGAGAAATTCAATTAGATACTTTACAAAATCTTATTTTGGAACGTTATGGATTTTTAATTCATTATGATGAAGGAAGAATTACTTATTTAGAAACGATTTTGGATAAAGTTGAAGGAGTAGGTCATTTTGAACCCTTACGTCACTATGCTGAAGTGCATATCTTATTAGAACCTTTAGAAAGGGGCAAAGGACTTGTGTTTGAAAATCAATGTCAAAGAAATACTTTACCGCTTAATTTTCAAAATCTTGTTTTAACACATATGCAAGAAATTCAACATCTTGGTGTTCTTACAGGATCGCCTATTACAGATATGAAATTGACTCTTGTTACAGGAAAATCCCATTTAAAACATACTGAAGGCGGAGATTTTAGAGAAGCAACCTATCGAGCAATTCGACAAGGCTTAAAAAAGGCAAAATCTCTTTTATTAGAACCTTATTATGAATTTGAGATGATTGTAGAAAATCATATTTCAAGTAAGATTATTTATGATTTAGATACATTTCATAGCGATTATCAAATAAGTTATGAACAGGATTTAACAATCATTAAAGGAAAAGCACCTGTTCGTTATTTAATGACGTATCAAAAGGATTTTCTTTCGCTTACAAAAGGTAATGGGAAGCTGTTCTATCAAATGGTTGGTTACTTTGAATGTCATGATCAAGAAAAAATTATTCAAGAAATTGACTATAATAGTGAAGAAGATGCTTTATTTCCTACAGGCTCTATCTTTTGTAAACAGGGTGCAGGATTTTATGTCCCTTATGATGAAGTAGAAAATTATATGCATTTACCTTATGTATATCAAAAAAATAAACCACGTCCAGTTACAAAAAATTATAAAGTCGATGATAAAGAGTTAGAGGAAATATTTATTAGAACATATGGACCAATTAAAAGACGACTTTCTAAAGAAATGAATCGTAAAATAGAAAAACAGGTTGAAGAAAAAAAGACAATTTTACCAGAATGTTTATTAGTAGATGGATATAATATTATTTTTTCATGGGATGAATTAAATGAACTTGCTAAAACAAATTTAGACCATGCTAGACATCGTTTAATAGATATTTTGAATAATTATCAAGGTTATCGAAAATGTTTGCTGATTGTTGTTTTTGATGCTTATAAAATTAAAAAGAATATTGGCTCAATTGAAAAAAATGATAATATTTATGTTGTTTATACAAAAGAAGCGCAAACTGCAGATAACTACATAGAGAAAGTAACACATGATTTATCACAAAAATATCGTGTTTATGTAGCTACTTCAGATGCTTTAGAACAAATTATTGTTTCTTCTAGAGGGGCTATGCGTATTTCTGCAAGAGAATTCGAATTATTGGTTAAAGAAACACATCTTCATGAAATTGAAGAATTTCAAAGAAAAAATAAACAAATGAAAAATTATTTATTAGAGGATTTAAAAAAGAATTAGCAGTCAAATGACTGCTAATTTTGTATATCATGATGTACATAGTAACTTTCATCATCAATGCCTAAAAATTGATAACCTTTTTCTTTATAATATTGGATGATAGATGGAAGAGCAGCTACAGTTGTATCTTTAGCATCTGTATCATGAGCTAAAAGGACAATATTTTGATGTGTTTCACTTGTAGCTTGTTTAATGATTGTTGCAGTTGGGATATGATCGCCACTTGCATCTGTTGTATCACCATTCCAGTCATAATATTGATAACCTTGTTTAATGACTTCACGTGTTAATTGAGACATGATACCATGACAATAGTTTTTAGAAATACGATTAGAACTTCCTCCTGGAAAACGAATATAGTGGACTTGAATACCAATAAGTTGCTTAACCATTTGTTTTATTTTTTTAAGGTCCTTGAAATAAGCATCCTTAGAGGAATAAATATCTTGATATTCATGCAAATAACTATGCAAACCAATAGTATGTCCTTGTTTATAAGCTTCAATAATATATTGATTATATTCTTGATGACATCCTGTAACAAAAAAAGTTGCTTTAGCGTTGTATTTTTTTAATATTTTTAAAATGCGATCAGTATTTTGACTGGGACCATCATCAAACGTAAGATACACTATTTTTTTATTAGATTCTATATGTGTGCCAATTTCTATTTTTTTAACGACAGTTACTTTTCTTTTGAAAGTCGTTTGGTTATTGGAAAGATCATTTGCTTTATAATAAATTGTATAGTTTCCAATTTGATTGGGATTAAAATCATTGGTATCAATTGTTAAATTGTATTGATTAGAATTATCCTTAATAATAATTCCTTTTTTTAAATCGTAAGATTTCCCTTTTTCAATTTTTAAAGATTCAGATTCTTTAATAGTTGGTTTTTTTGTATCAATCACTTCTATTTTCAAATGATATGTTTTTCCTTTAAAAAAATAAGTCACTGTATAATGTCCTAAAGTTTGATTGTTTAAATCATTTGCATTATAAGTGACGTCATTAATAGAACCATTTTTAACTTTTTTAATATATTTTTTATAATAAAATGGACTATTGATTTCAATTGTTGGATGATCAATAAATATAATCTTTCTTTGAAAATAAAAGTAACCCAGTATACTCATTATTCCTATTAAACAACATAATAAAAGATGTCTTTTCATGGTTTCCCCTCATATCAAAGATATGTAAATAATTATAAATGTTGAACTAAAATTTTTGAAATTTCTTCAAAAATAATTTGATCTTCTTTAGAAAATCTACTAAATGATGTAGAATCTAAATCTAATACACCATATAATTGATTTCCTTTTATAAGTGGAATTACAATTTCACTGTTGCTTTCACTATCGCAGGCAATATGTCCTGCAAATTGATGAACATCTTCTACAATAACAGTTTTTCGAGTAGATGCTGCTTTACCACAAACTCCTTTATCTAGAGGAATGTTAGTACAAGCAATTTTACCTTGGAATGGTCCTAAAATAAGTTCATTGTTTTTAAATAAATAAAATCCAGCCCAAGAGATATCTTGAAAATTTTGCATAATAAAAGCAGATGTATTGGCTAGAATTGAAATTTCTTCATTGTTACATTCAATTAAACCAATGTATTGTTTTAATAATAAGTCATTCATATTTTTACCTCACTTTATGGTATAGTATAAAATAAAGAAAGGAGTAAGGTCAAGGTGTTTGATATTTTAAAAGCAAAAGAGAGTTTTATGAATTATGTGCGTCAATTTGATTTAACGAATGATAAAATTCATTTAAAACTTGTTCATACATTGGAAGTCGTACATACAACTGAATATTTATGTCACCATGAAAATATTACAGGTGTTGAAAGAGACTTAGCCTATTTAATTGCTTTATTGCATGATATAGGACGTTTTGAACAAATAAAACGTTTTAATAGCTTTGATGATCGAAATATTGATCATGCTAAATTAGGGGTGCAGGTTTTATTTAAAGAGGGGATGATTAGAAATTTTATTGATGATGATCAATATGATGAAATTATCGAAAAGGCGATTGCTTATCATTCTTTATACAAAATACCAAATAATTTAGAACCCTCTTTATTAAAACAAGTTCTACTTATTAGGGATAGTGATAAATTAGATAATTTTCGAGTAAAAAATATAGAATCAATACAAACTTTGTTTAGTATTTCAGATGCTGACTTTTATAGTCAAAGAGTTTCTCAAAATATTTTGAAAGATATTGAAAATCATACTTTGATTTTAAAAGAAAATAGGCACAATGAAGTAGATATGTGGGTTTCTTATATGGCTTTCGTATTTGACTTAAATTTTAAATCAAGTTATTTGTTTATCAGAGAAAATGATTATATACATAGGAATATGGAACGTTTACATTTTACAGGAGATTTAAAAGAAGATATGTTATTTGTTGAAAAAACATGTCAAAGTTATATTGAAGAAAAATGTAAGTAAATAAAAAGGACGTTTGTCCTTTTTATTTGTGTTTATTTCGTTTTCTTTGTAAGAATAAATAAGTATAATCAAATAATTCAAAATTCAATAAATAAATGACTTTTGAAAAAGTAACTAAAAACATTAAAGTAATGGCACCAATATAATCAATATTTCCTAATCCTAAAAATTGATGACCAACAATTAAAGAAATATACAAAACAATTTGCATTATATAGATTACAAAAATACGATAATGACTTAAGGGTGAATAAATATGTCTTAAACCATTATAATAACACCAACTTGTAAGTAAAACACAAATTGTTGAAAGCATTTCTTTTTCTAAACCTAAGACACGACCACCATTAACGATAATTGTTGAGCAAATAGCAATCATAAAGGCAAAAGGGAAGGCGTTTTTAAAGACTGTTTTTAAAAAATCACCAGACACTCTTTTGAAATTTGGTTCATAGGTCAAAAAGAAAGTCGGGATGCCTACACAACAAGCAGAAATGACAGTTAGTTGGATAGGTTTAAATGGATAACCATGTCCAAATAAGATCATTCCAATTGATAAAACAACTGAAAAGATTGTTTTAATTAAATACATTGATGCAGAAGCAGTAATATTATTAATGACACGTCTTCCTTCATTAACGATATGTGGCATGGCATTAAAGTTATTTTTTAATAAAACAATATGTGAAGCGCTTTTAGCTGCATCACTTCCTGAGGCCATAGCAATTGAACAATCTGCTGCTTTTAAAGCTAATACATCATTAACACCATCACCTGTCATTGCAACCGTATGGTTATTTTCTTGAAGAGTATTGACCATCAATTGTTTTTGTTTTGGAGAAACACGTCCAAAAATAGTATATTTTTCAATGGCCTCTTTTATTTGTTCATCCGATAAAGAAGAAACATCTATGTAATGTTCATAATTTAAAAGATGACAACGTCTAGCAATTGCTGAAACAGTAACAGGATCATCTCCAGAAATAATTTTAATATCAACATCTTGTCTTTTAAAATAATCTAATGTTGTTTTAGCGTCTTGACGAATAACATCAGATAAAATTAAAATTCCAATACATTTTAAATCTTTTATTAAAGTATTATCATTAATAGTTATTGGAGTATATCCAATACACAAAACACGAAAACCTTGAGAGGTATAAGTTTTAATTTTCTTTTCAATCTTAGAATCTAGATTTTTAAAAATAAATTGACTTGCTCCTAAATAAACGGTTCCAAATTCATTAAAAGAAACAGCACTATATTTTCTTTGCGATGAAAAAGGAATAACAAAGAAAGGCTGATAATTTTTTTCTTTAGAGAAGTATTGATGAAGTGCTATAGATGTCATATTACCATCTTCTAAGCAATAATTCATATTTTTGATAATTTGATCAATATTAAAATGATCATCAAAACAAATAACATCATCAACTTTAAGCTTACCTTCAGTAAGCGTTCCTGTTTTATCTAAACAAATAGTATCCACACGAGCAAGAGTTTCAATGCAAAATAGATTTTGGACAAGAGTATTTTTTTTAGCAAGTCTTAGAACACTTAAAGATAGGGCGATTGTTGTAAGTAATACAAGTCCAGATGGAATCATTCCTAAAACAGCAGCTACAACTGAAACAACTGCATCACTAAATGGATAATGACCAATAAAATATTCTTTAAAAAAGAGTAAAATTGATAAAGGAATGATAATAATTGAGATAATTTTTAAAATTTGGTCAATCGATTTTGATAGCTCTGATTTTTTGCTTTCAAATTCTTTTGCTTGAGCGGTAAGCTTATGAATATAACTTTCTTTTCCTACATGAATTACTTTACAAATTGCACGTCCTGATGTAACAAAACTTCCTGAAAGAAGTGAATCACCATTGACTTTTAAAATAGCATCGCTTTCACCTGTAAGAAGTGATTCATTTGCTTCTATATGACCTTCTAAAAGTTCACAATCAACAGGTATTTGCATTCCTGTATTTAAAATGATGAGATCATCTTGAACAATTTCATCAACATTGATTTTAGATAATTGATTATCTCTTAAAACATCAATTTGTTGTTTTGTTAAAATACTTAACTGATCTAATGTCCTTTTTGCTTTTATTTCTTGATAACTTCCTGTTAAAGTATTAAAAAAGATAACAGAGATAAAAAGGGTATTACGATAAGATCCAACAAAAACAAGACATGCAAATAGTAGAATATTAATTAAATTGAAAAATGTAAAAATATTATTAAAAATAATTTCTTTATATGTTTTTGTTGTTTTACTTTCCACAAAATGAGTTTTCCCAAGTTGTTGCCTTTTTAAAACGTCTTCTTGAGATAGACCTGAGAATTCTCTATCAAATATTTTCATAACTATCACCTTGTATTCTATTTTAGAATACTTTTTGTCATTTGACAATCTTTAACAAAATAAGACAAGTAAATAATTGTATACAATTATACAAATTTGTGGTATGATATTCCTAACACTATGATAAGGGGGCTTAAATATGAGTGAATTTATTGATTATGTATTTCAAAGAAGTACATCATTAAATAAAATTGACAATTCTTTATATTCTAAATACAACGTAAAAAATGGTTTAAGAAATGAAGATGGAACAGGTGTTCTTGTTGGACTTACAAGAATATCAGATGTCGTGGGATATAAAAAAGAAAATGGTAAAAAAATTGATACAGAAGGGGAACTTTATTATAGGGGTGTTAAAGTTTCTGATTTTATAAAGGGACATGATCCAAAAAATCGTTTTCTTTTTGAAGAAGTTTGTTTTTTAATTCTTTTTGGATATTTACCTAATAAAGATGAATTAGATGCATTTAAAAAAGAATTAGCTTCAAGATATGATTTACCTTTGAATTATTTACAAGCACGTATACTAGGATTTCCAATGCAAAATATGATGAATAAACTTCAACAAGAAGTTTTAATGCTTTACACATATGATGAAAACCCTGATGATATTTCACCAGAAGCAACGCTAAATAAAGGCTTGGATTTAATTGCTAAGATTCCAGAAATTGTTTGTTATGCTTATCGTACTAAAGTACATTATTTTGATAGTGATAGTTTGTTTATTCATCCAGTAAATACTGAATATTCAATTGCTGAAAATATCCTCCAAATGTTAAGAATAGATCGTTCTTTTACAAAAATAGAAGCGAGTGTTCTAGATATGTGTTTAGTTTTACATGCTGATCATGGTGGAGGGAACAACTCGACTTTTACAAATGTTGTTATGTCTTCAACAGGAACAGACATATATTCTTGTTTTGCAGGAGCTATTGGTTCATTAAAAGGTCCTAAGCATGGAGGTGCTAACTTAGCGGTTGCTAAACAAATGGAACTTGTTATTGATAAAGTAGGACTTAATGCAACGGATGAACAATTAAAACAGGTCATTAAGGATATTTTAGATAAGAAGTTTAATGATCAATCAGGTCTTATTTATGGAATTGGACATGCAGTCTATACATTGAGCGATCCACGTTGTCAAATTCTTTCTAAACAATGTAAACAATTAGCTATCGAAAAAAATCGTTTGAAAGAATATGAACTATACCATCGTTTTGAAGAACTTGCGGTTGCTGAAATTAAAGCAAGAAAGGGAATAAACGTATGTGCCAATATTGATTTTTATAGTGGTCTCGTTTATGACATGCTAGGGCTTTCTAAAGATCTTTATACTTTGATGTTTGTTATTGGACGTTCTGTTGGATGGGTTGCACATAATATTGAAAACAAACTTTATTCAGGAAAAATTATTCGTCCAGCAGGAAAATACGTTGGTGAAAAAAAAGAATATATTAAAATGGAAAATCGTTAAAAGCATTGATAATACAATGCTTTTTTGCTTTTAAGCAAAGAAAAAGCTTGTCAGTTAATGACAAGCTTTAAAATTGTTATTCTTCAATAACTTTGATCCAACCTTCAGGTGCTTCAATTGTACCCATTTGAATACCTGTTAAAGTTTCATAAAGTTTTTTAAGAACAGGTCCGATTTCATCCATTCCACTTGGGAAACAAATTTCTTTACCATGATCATTGATTTTACCTACTGGTGAGATAACAGCAGCAGTACCGCAAAGACCACATTCAGTGAAATCTTTTACTTCATCAAAATAAACTTCTCTTTCTTCAACTTCTAATCCTAAGTATTCTTTAGCAACATACATTAAAGAACGGCGAGTGATAGAAGGTAAGATACTGTTTGATTTTGGAGTAACGATTTTATTATCTTTTGTTACGAAAATAAAGTTTGCTCCACCAGTTTCTTCTACTTTAGTTCTAGTAGCTGCATCTAAGTACATGTTTTCATCAAATCCTTGATTATGTGCATCAACGATTGCATGTAAACTCATTGCGTAGTTTAAACCAGCTTTGATATGTCCTGTACCGTGAGGTGCAGCACGATCGAAGTCTGATACACGAATTGTAATAGGTTTAACTCCTCCTTTGAAGTAAGGCCCTACAGGAGTTACGAATACTCTAAATTGATATTCGTTAGCTGGTTTAACACCAATAACTGGATTACTACCGAACATATATGGACGAATATATAAAGTAGCTCCTGAACCATAAGGTGGTACATAATCAATATTAGCTTTAACAACTTTTTCAATGGCTTCTACCCATTTATCTTCAGGGTAAACAGGCATTTCTAATCGTTTGCAAGAGTCAGCCATACGACTTGCATTTAAATCAGGTCTAAAGCAAACAACTTTCCCATCTTTTGTTCTATAAGCTTTTAACCCTTCAAAACATGTTTGTGCATATTGTAAAACACCTGCACATTCGCTAATAACAACTTTGTCATCAGCAGTAAGCACGCCTTCATCCCAAGCTCCATCTTTATAATTTGATACGAATCTTGCTTCTGTTGGCATATATCCAAAACCGATATTTGACCAATCAATATCTTTTTTTGACATTTTTAATACTTCCTTTCCTATATATATCTTTAGGCAAATTCTACGCCTCATTAGATGAAGTGTCAATAATAATTTATAACTTATTTTAATAAGAAATTATTAATTGTATTTTATTTATTAATAATATTGAATTGCAAATTTTCTAAAATTGAAATTGCTTTTGCCTGCATTGTTAAATCATTACTAGAAATACCTTTTACATCAATAAAGATAGGTGTTTCAGGTAGAGCGCTTTTAACAATTACAGCATTAGATAAAACACAAATATTAGAAACAACACCTACTAGAGTAATATTTTGGTAGTTTTTATCCTTTAAATAAGTTTTTAAGTCAAAAAGCATTGATTTATAAGGATTTACAAAGTTAAAAATAAGTTAAAATAAGTTGGTAAGTAACAAATAAGTAACAATAGAGATAGTCATTCTAATTAATGACTATTTTTTCTATTTCATTTTTTAAATATTCTATTGATTCATGAGTGTATACATCATCGGTTAAGTCTTGTAATTTATGTCCCATAATTTTCTTTACAGCGGAAGGCTTCATGTTATATTCTTTCCCAAGTGTAGCAAATGTATAACGTGTGTCATGTATTGTATGATCCATACCGTATTTATTCATCATTTTCTTAAACATGCCAGATAATTTTTTATATGTTTGACCAGATAGTCTTTTTAACGCTATCTTATAATAGGGTTTAATGATTGGATGGATAGGTATTTTTCTACTTTTTCCACTTTCAGTCTTTAATCCACAAACTATATATTCATCGTGTATTTCGGAAACATCTAATAATTCACTAGCTCTGCAACCTGTAAGTAAATAAACCATAACTATTTTTGATTCCATAGAATTGTCAGTTCTAACTGTTTTGATTTCTTCCATAGTAAAAGGTTTATGTATTGTCTTTCTTGAAGCTTTACTCTTTATTTTAATATATTTCATGAAATCGTCTTCAGGACGTATCCATTTTTTCATGATTGCATATCGGAATGCTATATTGCAAGTAACTTTACAATGATTTAGATGAGACAAAGAGTACTGTGAACCTGAATCGAAAATTCTTTGTATATCATCTATCTCAATTTCATCTATGTTCATTTTCATCAAATCACTTAAAAAATCCAGTGATGCATTTCTGCAACCCATCCAAGACATAGATTTCCCATCTTTTTCTCTTTCAATAGCTCCTCGAACACACTCTTCAAACGTATGAGATATTTTAGCTTTCTTTTGAATTTCTCTAGCATTTACATAGTCCATTTCTAAAGCTAAATTCTTACTCTTTTTAGAAACTTGATATAAAGATAATTGTTTCATCGCATCCGCACGAGTTTCAAATGTTCCAATACTCTTTTGAATCTGTTTACCACTCTCTTTATCGAATCCAACTGTAACCTTAGCAACCCAAGGTTTTCTTCTTCTACCACTTAATTTTGTTACACTACCAAACCCGTTAGGGTTCTTCATAAATCCACCTCCAATTCCATTATAAGTATAACATCACACAATTGATAGTTTTTTATCATATTTTCACATATATAATTAAATTACATTAGCTAATGAATTTTGTTTTAGGAGGAAGTTGAATGCTTACTATATCAGTTAAAGAAGCATCTAAACTATCTAACATGTCTGAGTTGTTTATCAGGCAACAAGTTCAAAATGGAGCAATTCCTCAAGCATTTATTATTCAAAATAAAACACGCAAGACTTATATCATATACAGAATACCGTTTTTAAATTGGTTAAAACTTTTAAAAGGTGATTCTAATGAGCAGATATTCTAAATATGAGCACGATAAGATTGAATATTTAAAATATCGTATAAAAGAACTACGCTTTTTACATAAAGAACAGAATATTTTAAGTGAAGAATTATTTAAAATTGATCAGGATCTAAAGAAGATACCGTCGCCAAGTTTAAATAAAAGATATAAGTCTAAATATGAGTATAAGAATAATTATGCTTTGTGGAATAAATTGATTTCTGAACGTGATGATATTATTAACAAAATTAATAATGTTGAATCGGTAATAGAGGACATAAACATGATATTAGATGCTTTAACACCTATATCAAAGGATTTAGCTATAGATTTATTAGTAAAGAAAAAAGGTGTTAAATGGGTTGAAGAAGAATATCATACAAGAAATGCATATCAAACGTTAAACGATGAATTGAAGTATTTTGATATTGATAGTTTTCTATCACATATTTCTTGATAATATGGTATTGGGAAGAAGGACGCGAAATATACATTCACTTTAATGAAAGACATTATCATAAAAAATAAAGGAGGATGTAAATATGGAATTTACACATGAAGAAATGTTAATGAAAATAAAAGAAGGAAGAGATTTAGCAAAGAATGCTATGGAACTTGCGAACGGTATGAGAACGGAAGCTGAAAAGGATTTGTATTGTGCAGGAGCATCTTTAGTAGCAACTATTGACGAGTTTATATGGGAATGTATTGAAGATAAATCAAAAGCAGAAAGCTTGTTAATGGCTGTTACAGATATTCTTACAGATAAAATTATACAACTTTCACTCGCATCGTTAGTTTCGATGATATAGTTTAAGAAGAGCTAACAGGCTCTTTCTTTTTTTACGCATATTCTACAATCTATTTAACGGAGGTGACAATTATGGATTATGAAGGATTAATGAACGGTGTGATGGTTATTATTAATTTACATATGAACATGTACGATAATTTGAAAAAAGAAGCCAGTGAAAAAGGTGATGAAAAACGTGCAGACATATATGATTACAAATACAAAGCCGTTCGAGATGTAAAAATGGAAATCGATAAATTAGCTTTAAAAAAGAAAAATAGGGAATAGTATCGTAAAGATACCAAACCCTTTTTCTTTTTACTTATTTGCTGCTAACGTTGCTGTAACTAATATGTCAGCCATCATTTCTAATTCATGAAGTCTTGTTGCTGTTGCTTCTTCAAGAGAAGTATCTCCATATTCTCTCGTTACTTGTTCTTCGGTCCAGTCATCTCCAGCTTCTTGCATTCTTTCGATAAATTCTTGTATTTCTTGTTTTGTCATGTTTGGTATTCCTTTCTGTATTGTTGGATAGTAGAAATATGATAACACGAGAACGCGATATTTACAATTAGTTTAATGAAAAGAAAGCGAGGATAATTGATATGGATAAAAATATTGAACAAGTAAAGGATTTTAGAAAGAATCGAGGTGAAAAATCATATATAATTTATATTAATACGATAGGATCTTATTCTGATGAACACATGAATAAACTATTTAAATGCTTTGAGAAGATAAATAGTACGAAACGTGTAAGACGTGGAAATTATGGAACTTTTAAAGCAAGAAAATATTCATTCAAAGTAACAATGGATGAGGCTATTGAATTAAGAGAAGCTATATATAGAAGAATTAATTTCGATCAAAAGGATAAAATTAGAATTCTTGTAGAGAATGATTACAACATGTATATTATCGATGAAGTTGATTTTTAGAATAAATGGGCTTATTACAAGCTCTTTTATTTTTGCGCGAAATTTTCATGTTGTATTATGAGAAGGAGAGCAATTGATTAGGATAGTTGAGATTGCCTTAAATATAAGTTTACGCTTGGCTTATATCCTTCTCTTTATTTTTTAACAAAGAAAGGGGAGATTATATGGTTTATTTTATTACAATTTGTATAGGTTTTGCGTTAGGTTGTTTGTATATGTTGATAGCTCGTGAACCGAATAAAGATGGAGACTTGTATATTATGATAAATGATCAAGAGCAAGAGGCTATTGGCGGAGCGCAATTCAATAAAAGTGCAAAAGAGATATCGCATTCAAAATATGTGGTATTGGAAGTCCACTCGCGCGATGATATCAATTACTAATATGAGGAGGAATTAATTATGAAAAAAAATGAACAAATCGAACAAGAAGAAGCGATTAAAGCTAAATTATTAAATGAAATGCAAATATGGGATGCTGGTAGCGATAGATATAGTGCAGCGTTAAGCAATTATTCAAAACTTATAGACTTGGATAGAAAGCGTGAAAATGATAAAAAAGATAGGATTGAAAAAAATATTCATAGCTGTATTGGTCATGTTATTAAAATTGCGGAGATTGTAATTCCTGTATGTATCTATGCGACAGTTTGTAACAATGGTTTCATTATAGAAAAAGATGGTGTTATTCGCTCAAATATTCTTGAATCGATGATCAAAGATTTTCCAAAATTATTCAAATTTAAAAATAGATCGTAATACACGATCTATTATTTTTTAGGAAATTAAATGAGATACTATTTTACCACATCAAGGAAGACTACAATGTATGGCATAAAATATGCTTGTAATCATCCATTGTACAGTTTATGCACTTTATTCAAAATTGGAGACAGAGGCATCGCCGTTATTCAACAAAGATTTGACTCTGACACAAAGACGACTTGGTGGAGCGATATAGATACTGAACTTCAAGACGAAATATATTTAAATACTAATTTTAAAAATTATTTCGATAAAGTAGGTGCATTACAAAATGAAAATGGATTCTATCCTACAGTTACAGTACGACAAATAATGTGGGCATTAAAAATGAAACCATTAAAAAAAGAACCTTGGGAAACAGTATTTGATCGTAAGTATATTTAAAAGCGCAAAATAAATCGTCCCTATTATGAGGTGATAAATATGAGAGAATTAATTTTCAAAGAGTCATTTGACTGGGATAGGAGATTTACTAATAATGAGAAACCTATCAAGCATAGCGATGAATTCTATGAAGGAATTTTAATAGGAGTAGCAGTATGTGTGATAGCTGGTCTCGCTGTGTCATTAGTAGATCTTTTATAGAGTCAGTAGACTCTTTTATTTTTTTAAAGGAGATAAGACTATGAAAAATAAACAACTATTAGAGAATATACTTGACAATTCAAAAATATTCTTAAAAAACAACTCGTCAACGTTACTAACTATTGGAGCATCAGTAGGAATGGTGCTTACAGTTGTTTCGACTACAAAGGCTACAATTAAGGCTGTTGAAATTTATAATGAAATCGAAGTTGAGAAAAAAAGAAAACCTACTCGTAAAGAAGTAGTTTTAAATACTTTTTCTGTTTATATTACACCTTTTGTGCTATGCTCAGCCACATTAGCTTGTGTGCATGGGATGAAATATTTCGACAGGAAAAAACAAGCTAGTTTAATTAGTGCATATCAATTTATTAATGGAATGTTTAATGAATATAAGAGCAAAGTTAAACAAACATATGGGGAAGATGCTCATAAAAAACTATTGGATCAAATTTATATTGAACATGCCGACAAACAACTTGTATACGCTCAAAATTTAGTAGGCAATGATGTCTTATTACCAGATGACGATGGTGAAATAAAAACGTTCTATGACCATTTTGGAGATAGATTTTTTCAATGCACAATGGAACAAGTACTACAAGCAGAATATCATTTAAATAGGAACTTTTCTTTAAGAGGCGAAGCTTCTGTTAACGAATTCAACTCTTTTTTAGGAATAGCTCCTACAGATGATGGTGATATGCTAAATTGGTCTATGGACGATGGCTTTACTTGGATCGATTTCGATAATCGTAAAGTAACTATGGACGATGGTTCATGTTTTTACGCTATTGAGATGCCATTTGAACCTAATTTGATGTTTTAGCGCAATATAAACAATGACTAACATGAGGAGGAATAGTTATGAAAGAACTAATTGAAAAACATGGATATCAAATTTTAAGTATTGCTGGACTTGCTTTAGCAGGATTAGGACAATTGCTAAAGGATAAGGCCGGCAGCATGGAACTTGAAAAACTTGTTGAACAAAAAGTTAAAGAAAAATTAGGCTAACGAAAAATAATGAGATCTATTTAATAGGTCTTTTTATTTTTACGCGATTTTTACGCGATTTTTTCAAGCTGTATTATGAGAGAGAAAGGCAATTAACTTTGTCAAGAGATTAAGAATTCATCCCCGAATTTGGAAATCTCTATCTCTTTTAATTTTAATAAGAAGGAGAGATTATTATGAAAAAATTACATGTACCAAAAATAAAAAAAACGGTATCAAAAACAAATCCAAAACTGTTAATCGCAGTGGGCATTGGTGGTTTTGTTGCAACTGCGGTGTTAGCAGGTAAAGCTGCGGTTAAAGCTAATGAACTAATCAACGAAAAAAAAGAGGAATTAAATGTTGACAAACTTGATCCTAAGGAACTAGTTAAAACAACATACAAATGCTTTATTCCACCAATGGTATCAGGTGTTTTATCAACTGCATGTATTTTAGGAGCAAACTCAATGCATGCTAAAAGAACTGCAGCTTTAGCTACTGCATATCAAGTGGCTCAAGTAGGTATTAACGAATACAAAGATTCTGTAGTTGAGTTAATTGGCGAAGAAAAAGAAAAAGAGATTGCAAAACGTACTGTAGAAAAAAAAGTGTCAAAAATAGAAAAAACAGAAAAACAAAATTGTGATATTGATTTAAATAAAAACGATTTAGTATTATGCTATGACGTATTTGCTGGTAGAGGTTTTTACTCAAATAAAAACAAAATCATGGCTGCCGTTAATGAAGTCAATTCTAGAATCTATCATGAGAATAGTGCAAGTCTTAATTATTTCTATGAATGTGCAGGAGCAAAACCTAATAAGCTAGGAGAATTAATGGGATGGAACACGTCATTTAGAAGGATAAGTGTTGATATTTATGGAGATGTAACCAAAGAAGGTGTTCCGTATTTGGCTGTCGAATTTACTCGTAATTCATTACCACAATACGATTACGATTTAGGTTGGTAAGCGCGAAAAAAACATATTGTATTATGAAATAAATAGAAAAGGAGATTTTAATATGGAAGAATTAAATGAATTAGAACAACAAGAAATGGAAGTAGGAAATACTGAAGAACCAATCGATGAATATGGCATCGAAGAAGTAGGACTAAATGATTTGCATGAACCAGTTGATGTTGAATCAAATGATGAAGGAACTGAAATTAGTAAGGCTACAGTTGCTTTAGCAATCAGTGCTGGAGTAGCAATTGGAGCTGGACTTTATAGAGGTTTCAAATATTTGAAAAACAAATGTGGTGACAAAGAAATCAAGAAACCAACTTTTAGAAAAAGATTAAGATTGGTTACAGTAGATGAAAATGGAAATATTGTTGACCAAAACAATTCTGAAAATGAATAATCTATTTAAAAGACAGATACCTTATACAAGGTATTCGTCTTTTTTCTTTGAAAGGAGTAAAGAGAGTGGAAAAGAAAAATATTAAAGTTATTGATTGTAAAGTTGAAGTTAAGAAGAAAAATGAGCTAAGTAAACTTGCTGACATTTTCTTCAAAGAAGATTTAATCAGTGTCAAAGATCATATTTTAAAGGAAGTTATTTTTCCATCGATAAAAAAAGCATTAGCTGAAAGTGGAAAAACAGCGATCGATATGATTTTCTATGGCGAAACTAGGTCAAGTTCAAAAAGATATTCTAATAGATACAAAACATATGACGATTATTATAATGCAAATGAAAACACTGTTGTTACATCAGATAGAAAAAATAATTTCTCAGGATATGTGTATTCTTGTGATGACATTATCTTCAAGAGCAGAACTGCAGCCGAAGACGTGTTATCAGAATTGTTAAACATAATCGCTGGATACAATCTTGTAACTGTTAGCGAATATTATGGAATTGTAAATCAACCAACACGATACACGGATGAAAGATATGGATGGACAAATCTAGATAACGCACGTGTCGTGAGAGTTAGAGACGGTTATATGATTAAATTGCCAAGACCGTTACCAATTGATTAGAAAGAGAGGAAAACAACAATGAAAATTAATAAAACAATATTAACAAATAAATTAAATAAATTAGCCATTAAAGCAAGTAAAAAAGCTCCAACTGTATTAATCGTTGGAGGTATTTGCGGAATTACTGTAAGTACAGTGTTAGCTTGTAAAGCAACTTTAAAAGTAAACGAAGTATTAGAAGAAGCAAAAACTAATATTGATAATATTCATAAAGCTTTAGAAGATGAAAATATTTCTGATGAACAATATTCAAAAGCTGATTCAGTAAAAGATTTAGCAATCACTTATAAGAATTTAGTTGTTGAATTAGCTAAATTATATGGACCAGCGGTTTTAATTGGAACAGTATCATTAATTAGCATCATATATTCTCATAATTTATTAAAGAAAAGAAATGCATCATTAGTTGCAGCATATACGGTATTAGATACTTCATATAAACAATATAGAAAAGGTGTTAAAGAAGTATTTGGTGAAGATGTTGATAAGGGATTAGAGTTAGGTATTATTAGAAAAAATGAAAATTTCAAAGAAAATGAAGATGCTCAAAAACCATATATTATTGATCATGCATTGCTAAAAGAAAATGCAAGCGATGAATATAAAATTATTTTTGACGAAGGCGATAGAGGTTGGGAAAACGACCACTACTATAATATGTGCCATCTAGAAGCTCAACAATCTTATGCAACAACATTATTACAAACAAGAGGTTATTTATTCTTGAATGAAGTATACGATTTAATCGGTCATGAAAAAACTAAACAAGGTCAATTAATTGGATGGTTCTATGACCCTAACGATCCAACAAAACAAAATTATGTCGATTTTGGATTAGATGAATTCAGAAAATATTATGAAATGGTAACAAGAGATGAAGCTTCTGAACATCCTGCTGGCATCGTTATGCATTTTAATCCTGATGGATATATTTTAGATTTAATCTAAGAAAGGAATGATTTATATGACAGTATTCTATACTTTAGCAACACTCTCCGGACTATGTTTCTGGGGAGGGGTTGCAGTATTAAAAGGCGGTAATCATCATGGATAGGATTGATATGACAGTATCGGTTTTAGATAACATATTAAACTCAAAAAGAAAAAGACATATTGCTGGTGGTATTTTGCTAAGTGTGTCATTACTATTTGGCGGCTTAGCATTTACTGCTTTAAGCATAGGAACGGAGGATGAAGACAGTGAATAGAGGCTTAAGTGCTTTTTGTTCATTTTTAGTTGGAGCAGGATTAGGCGTGACAATCGCATGGCATTTTGCAAAGATTAATTATGAAAAAATTGCTGATGAAGAAATCGAATCGATGAAAAAAGTACTTTTAAAAGACAAAGAAAAAGATAATGAAAACAGTGAAAAGAAAAAGAATATTTCAAAATTAGATGAAATCGTTAATAATGAAGGATACAAAGGACAATCAACTAATTACGCAACTGTTTATAATAAAAAAAAAACTCAAAAAAATGATGTAGAAACATATATTCATCCTATTCCATCTGATGAATTCGGTTTAGAAGAAGAATATGATGTAATCACTTTGGTATATCTAGTTGATGGGGTCTTAATTGATGACATGGATGCTGAAGTTGGAAATATCGAAGAAAAAATAGGAGAAGATTTCGCTAAATATTTTGAAGAAAGTAACGGAGACACTATCTACTTCAAGAACGATAAGTACAAAGCTTACTATGAAGTTGTGCAAGATGACCGAAGTTTTGATCAGGTACGTTAATGATTGATGAATATTTCGAATGGCTATTTAAAATAGCCACAAATGATAAATCTCGCAGATATAGAGAACTCTGTGAGTTTTTATTTAGCAAAGATTTTTATTACACAAACGAATATGATGCAAACCGAGTAGGAGATGGTCTCAATTTAAGAGAACGTTTCATAGACGAACATCGTATGTCGATTATGGATATGCAAGCTTTGAGAGGTTTCAAATGTAGTGTACTCGAAATGATGATTGGATTAGTTTTAAGATGCGATGAAACAATTATGCGAGATGCTTCACATGGTGACAGGACGTCACTATGGTTCTATAAAATGATATGTAGTCTTCATCTAGATATGATGGATGATGAACATTTTGATGAAGATTATTGCAATGTCGCCATTGAAAGAATGTTAAATAGACAATATCTTTCAAATGGTGATGGAGGTTTATTTACAGTACGTAAACAAAATGTTGATATGAGAAAAGAAGAATATTGGTATCAAGCTATGATTTTCTTTAATGAATATCTTAGCTATGATTAGGGGGTGTTTGAAATATGCTAGACTTTTTATTGATTTCAACTCGCTCTCCAAAAAAAGGTATTACTGAGATTTATCCTAAGTTTATTGCAAAAGACTCATCAGATTTAATGATTCGAGGTGGCGATTTCTATGCAATATATGATGAAGAAACTCAGTTATGGTCAACAAAAGAAAATGATGCAGTTAGACTGATTGATAAAGAGCTAGATAAATTTGCAAAAGAGAACGAAGCAAATATATCAGACTCAATTAGAGTTTTACATTTATGGGATACCGACAGTGGTATGATTGATAAATGGCATAAATATTGTCAAAAGCAAATGTGGGATCAATATAAGTTATTAGATGACAATCTTGTATTTTCTAACATGACAATAACAAAAGAAAGCTATGCAAGCAAGAAATTAAAATATCCTTTAAAAGAAGGATCTTACAAAGCTTTCGACACACTTATAAGTAAATTATATTCTCCTGAAGAAAAGCGAAAAATAGAATGGGCTATTGGTGCTATCGTATCAGGAGAATCAAAATTTATTCAAAAATTTATGGTTTTATATGGTTCTGGTGGAACAGGTAAATCGACAATACTTAGAATTATAGAAAAGCTCTTTGAAGGGTATTGCGATTCATTTGATGCTAAGGCATTAGGACAAAACGGTTCGTCGTTTGCTTTAGAGGCTTTTAAATCGAATCCATTAGTTGCAATTCAAGATGATGGTAACTTATCAAAAATTGAGGATAATACTCGATTAAATAGTTTGGTATCGCATGAAACCATGAGGGTTAATGAAAAATATAAGTCAACATATTCGGCAAGTTTTAGAAGTTTTTTGATTCTAGGCACAAATAGTCCTGTAAAAATAACTGATGCTAAATCAGGTTTAATCAGACGTTTGATTGATGTTTCACCAACAGGCGAAAAATTTTCGTTTAATGAATACAACAAACTTATGCAACAGATTGATTTTGAATTAGGTGCTATTGCTTATCATTGTTTACAAGTATTCAATGAAAACCCTGGATACTATGATGGTTATATTCCATTGTCTATGCTTAGCGCGACAAACGATTTTTATAATTTCGTTGAAGATTCTAGATTTACTTTTGAGGAAGAAAATGGCGTTAGCTTGCAAAGAGCATGGGATATGTATAAAAACTATTGTGAAGAAGCAAATGTACAATATAAAAAATCAAAACGTATATTTCAAGAAGAATTAAAAAATTATTTTAGAGAGTTTAAAGAAAGACATACCTTAGCTGATGGTACACGTGTTAGATCATATTATTACAATTTTAGAGCAGAAAAAATAGATGGTGAAACTTTTAAAACTGTTGATTCGAATACTAGTAAAGAATCATGGATAAATTTAAAAGAGCAATCATCTATTTTTGATAAAGAATGTAGCGAATGTCCAGCACAATATGCTTCAGCAGATGAAACGCCACAAAACGGTTGGGATTTTGTTAAGACGACTTTGACCGATATCAATACAAATAAGTTACATTATGTACGAGTACCATTAAATCATATTGTAATAGATTTTGATATTCAAGATGAAAATGGAGAAAAGTCACTTGAATTAAACCTAAAGGCTGCTCAAGATTTTCCGCCAACATATGTTGAAACCAGTAAAAGTGGTAAAGGACTTCACTTACATTATATTTACGAAGGTGACGTGTCTAAATTAGATACGAAATATAGTGATCATATAGAAGTTAAAGTATTCAATGGTAAGAGCTCACTGAGAAGGAAATTACTTCTATGCAACACATTAGCGATAGCGACCATCAGTTCGGGGTTACCTTTCAAAAAGGAGAAACCAATGATTGATATTAAGGCGGTTAAAAGTGAAGAAAAAATCAGAGAATTAATTAAAAACAATTTTAAAAAACAATATCATCCGGGTACAAAACCTAGTGTTGATTTTATTTATAAAATTCTAGAAGATGCCTACACCAGTGGCTTACATTATGATGTGTCTGACATGTATGATGAATTATATTCTTTTTGTTTAGGGAGCACTCATCAAAGAGAATATTGTCTAGATATGTTAACAAAGATGAAATTAAAATCAGATGAACCATCAGTTTCTATTAATAATGATGAAGCACCGCTTGTATTCTTTGACTGTGAAGTATTTAGTAATTTATTCGTATTGAATTGGAAACTTGCGGGAGAAGATAAAAAAGTTATTAGGATGATTAATCCTAAACCAGCTGAAGTAGAAAAGCTACTCAATTTTAGATTGGTAGGTTTCAACTGCAGAAAATACGACAACCATATTATCTACGCTCGACTATTAGGATGGAACAATGGAAAGTTATACGAACTGTCACAAAAACTAGTATCTGATGATAAAGAACTAGCTAGAGCTGCAAGATTTGGAGAAGCGTATAATTTATCCTATACTGATATTTATGATTTCTGTAGTAAAAAACAATCTTTGAAAAAATGGGAGATCGAACTAGGGATTCACCACCAAGAATTAGGGTTACCATGGGATAAGCCTGTTGCTGAAAAATTATGGGAACTTGTTGCAGAATATTGTGACAATGATGTTAGAGCAACTGAAGCGGTATTCTATGCTAGAGAAGCAGACTTTAGCGCAAGAGAAATCTTAGTAGATATCGTTAAGAAGATGCATGGTATTGATAATATTTCTGTTAACGATACGACAAATACTTTATCTACAAGAATTATATTTGGTAAAAATAAATCGCCTCAGAATCAATTTAACTATCGAGATTTAGGAGAAGTATCAAATGAAGATTATATTGTAGATGGTTTTGATGAATATACGAGATTCAATAAATATCATCAACCGGTATTTCCTGGATATGAATTTTCATTTGGCAAATCATATTATCGAGATGAATTGGTAGGAGAAGGTGGCTATGTTTATGCTGAACCCGGAATGCATGGTAATGTGGCGCTATTAGATATTGCTTCGATGCATCCTTCGAGTATAATTGCAGAGTTATTATTCGGAGAGTTATATACAAAGCGTTTCCAAGACATTAAAGACGCACGAGTTGCTATTAAACATAAGGACTATGATACAGCAAGAGGAATGCTAGATGGTGCTTTAAATCCATATATTGATATGATTCTTGATGGTCAGATAAGTAATGGTGATTTAGCTCAGGCATTAAAGATTGTCATAAATTCAATTTATGGATTAACTAAAGCAACATATAACAACGAATTTAAAGACCCAAGAAACGTTGATAATATTGTCGCAAAAAGAGGAGCTTTATTTATGATTAATCTAAAACATGAAGTTCAAAAACGTGGATATACAGTCGCTCATATTAAAACCGACTCTATCAAAATACCAGATGCGGATAACGATATTATTAAATTCGTGATGGATTATGGTAAGCTATACGGTTACGTATTTGAGTTTGAAGCTGTATATGACAGAATGTGTTTAGTTAATGATGCCGTATATATCGCTAAATACAAAGACCCAGCAGGATGTAAAGCTTTATTTGATTATATTCCTGGGGAAAATGGGGATCATGCTGAAAGCCCATGGACTGCGACTGGTACTCAATTTGCAGTGCCATATGTATTCAAGACATTATTTAGTCATGAACCTATCGAGTTCAGTGATATTTGTGAAACTAAATCGGTTGGCAAAGGTACAATCTATTTAGATATGAATGAAAATAAAACGGAATTTATATTTAATGCTGAAAATTCAATAAGAGATAAACGCAAATTAATTACGAAATTAAAACGCAAAAATCCCGCTAATCCACAAATTAGTGTTTTAGAAAATGAAATAGAGCAATTATCTGACGAATTGGATAAAGCGCATAATTATATTTTCGTTGGAAATGTTGGATTATTCTGTCCAGTTCGAGAAGGTTGCGGTGGTGGAATATTATATCGTTTTAATGAAAACAAATATTATGCTGTTACTGGAACAAAAGGCTATAGATGGTTAGAAGCTGAAGTGGTTAAAGTCAATCATAAAGAGGCTTGTATTGATACATCATATTATGATGTTCTAGTGGATAAAGCATCGAAGGAAATTAGAAAATATGGTGATTTAGACTGGTTTATATCTGAAGAACCATATATTCCAAAAAGTATTCTTTCTGTTAATAATGCGCAAAATTTACAAAGTGTATTATGAAATGGAGGAATTAAGTATGTTAAAAATTAAAGAATCTTTAAAAGAAAAAATTGTAAATTGCAAGGAAGGGGTCAGCGACTTTTATGAAGAAAATAAACTTGGAATAGTTTATGCAGCTGGTATATTTGCAGGAGCTGCAATAAGCTTTGTAGGGTTTACTATCGGACATAATCAAGGAGTTAAAAACTACGAATTAGCTTTATACAATAAAATCATTGAAGAAACAATTAAAGAAACAACTAAATAATTCAGTAGAAATAGAGATCAAACATGGTCTCTATTTTTGTTTTAGAAAAAGAAAGAAGAGGAAAGAAAAATGAGAATTGAATTTAAAGAAAACAATGGAAGAGAATTAGTAAGCGTAGAAGATGGTAGAGTCGCTTTAAAAAACTTTAGAGGGGATAAATTTGGTAATGGTGGAAAACGTTCATTCTGTTTAGTTATTCCAACTGAAGAAATCAAAGATGAATTAATTAAAAGAGGATGGAATGTAAGAATTAAACCACCATTCCATGAAGATGAAGAACCATTTATGTATTTGCCTATTAATATTAACGACTTCAGAGATGATGGAAGAGGTCCTAACGTTTATATTAAATCAGGAAATAATCCTTTATACAAAGTTGAATCAAATAACCGTTTAGACAGTCTGCAAGATATGAGTATTGCTGGGGTAGATTTATATTTTAGACCATATGATAATATTGAAAGAGGAACTCGTACTGCTTGGGCTCAAAGTGTAAAAATTTATCAAAGAATCACTGACCCTTTCTATGAAGATTATGAAAATGAAAATCATAAAGATCCAAGTGACTTTGATGGGAAAACATTTTAAAGGTAATCATTATGGAAGATACTGAATTATATAAAGAAGTATATTTCGATAAATATTGTAAGAATTGTAAACATGCAAAGCGCGAGGATTGGAAAGATCCTTGCCATACATGTTTATCGATTCCTTGTAACATAGATTCACATAAACCATTAAACTATGAGGAGGACAAGAAATGATTAGTAAAATAATAAGTTTTATAATTTGCAATCCGCCCATAATGAATCTTGTATGTTTTTCTGTTCCAGTTATCTCAATTATATTTACTATTTTAGAAATTAAGAAGATATTGGAGAAATAAGCATGGGCGTTGGATTGTATGATTTTCAATTAGAAGCCGTATCTAAAATGCATAATGGCTGTATCTTATGTGGCGGCGTTGGTACTGGAAAATCTAGAACAGCTTTAGGATATTACTATAAAGAAAACGGTGGAGATTTAACATCGGACACTTATATTCCAATGAATGATCCACCACAAGATTTATATATTATAACGACGGCTCGAAAACGTGATACGCATGAATGGCTTGGGGATATGACACCATATTTATTATCAACAGATGAAAAAGTTAATTTATATTCTAACAAAGTTATCGTTGACTCATGGAATAACATTGAAAAATATAAGGACATTGCCAAGTCCTTTTTTATTTTTGACGAACAAAGAGTAGTTGGATATGGTAAGTGGTCGAAAACATTTATCCATATTGCTAAGCATAACAATTGGATATTATTGAGTGCAACGCCAGGAGACCAATGGTCTGACTATATTCCTGTATTTATTGCAAACGGATTTTATAGAAACAAATCAGAATTTATCAACGAACACGTTATATATTCCAGATTTACAAAATATCCAAAAATCGATAAATACATGGGTATATATAAATTAAATAAATTAAGAAATCAATTACTTGTTGATATTTCAGTTAAGAGGCATACTGAACCTCATCATATTTATGTTAGACATAGTTACGATATTAAACAGTATCGTAACGCTTTGAAAAATAGATGGGATCCATATAAGAGTGAGCCGGTAAGTAATCCAAGTTCGATGTGCTATATTTTAAGAAAAATAGTTAATTCTGATGAATCTAAGCAGGTTGCATTACTTGAAATCATGGAAAAGACACCAAGAGCGATTATATTTTATAACTTTAATTATGAATTAGAAATATTAAAAAACTTAGATTACGGAGAGGATTATGTAATAGCTGAATGGAACGGACGTGTGCATCAAGAAATACCTGACGGTGATAGATGGGTATATTTGGTTCAATACACTGCAGGATGCGAAGGATGGAACTGTATTAAAACAAATACAATTATATTTTTTAGTCCAAATTATTCTTATAAAGTTATGACACAAGCAAGTGGACGAATAGACAGATTAAATACTTTGTATCATGATTTATTTTATTATCATTTACAAAGTAGCAGTAGTATTGATTTGGCCATTAGAAGAGCTTTAGATACTAAAAAAGAATTTAATAAGAGAAAATTTACAAATTGGTAGGAAGAGGAGAATTGAAGAATGAGTTTAGAATATGATAAATATTTAAAAGAACATAAAGCAAATGTAGGAGCGGCTTTAATTTGGTTACAAGATAACTTACCTGAGGTTTTAAATCATAAAGATGACGAAGGCGTAGATTTTGATTGGGAATGGCAAATCGTTTTAAAACATGATGCTAGTAAATCAGACCCTGAAGAATATGATGCATATGATAACTATTTCTATGGAAATAAGTCATATGAAAATACACAAAAATTTAATTTAGCATGGTTACATCATATTCATGTTAATCCACATCATTGGCAACATTGGGTATTGATTAATGGTGATCCTAAAGAAGGAACTATCTGCTTAGATATGCCATACAATTATATCATTGAGATGATTTGTGATTGGTGGTCATTCAGCTTTAAAACTGGCAATTTATCGGGAATTTTTAATTGGTATGATGAACGCAAAGCCTATATCTTGTTAAGTGATGATACTCGTGAAACAGTTGAAGATATTTTAGGTAAGATTAGACAAAAAGTCGAAGGTGTTGTTGAATAATGTGGAGAGTAGTTTTAACCATATTTAGTTTATTTTGGATTGGAGTACAACTGACATATTTAGAGGCAGACAGCGCATACGCTTGGGTATTTTTGATAGGTGATGCGATATTAGGTTTGTCTCTTTTTATTATAGCGTGGTTCCAAGAGATAGAAAATATAGAAAAGAGGAGCAATAAAAATGAAAAAGGTAAATTTTAATTCAATAGTAAAAGTTAAATTAACAGATTTTGGAAAAGATGTTTATTATCATAAAGATGATGAATTGATTTTAAGAGGTTTTAAAAATATTACACCAAAAATGCCAAAAGAAGATGCAGGAGGATACACAAGTTTTGCATTACATGAATTTATGAAATTATATGGAACTTATTTATATCCAGATTGTAGTAAAGGGAATGTTGTAAAAGATATTTCCTTTTACTTTGAAAATGCCGATGTTGAAAATGCAGATAATATGTATGAGCCTTTATATACATTAATAAATAGTAAGAATCCATCGTTTAATCTTTGGCGTTCTAAATTTGGTTATTGTGAATCGTTCCCAAAGGAAGTCGACCCAAATAATAGAGTTTTATGTGATTTTGGAGGATATTTAGATGAGTAGCATTGATGAAGAAAAGATTAGAAAATTAAATATAATTAATAATGATGTGAAAACTGCAAAACACATGTGCGATGCTTTAAAAAAATATTCTGGAAATAATAAATATACAGTAAAAATTGACATTTATTATAAATCTTGCGGTTTTCATACATGTGATTCGATTAGTGAAATTGATGCTAGAGCGATATTAGCATCTTTATTAATACAAAAAGAAGAATTAGAAAATGAAATTAAAGGAGAAATTAAAAATGAAGGAAATTAGTATGAATGATGTTATTATGTTTTTAGTTAAAAATATGGTTAGTACGGAAGTAGAAAATAACGAAAGAGGTACTGAAGTTACATTTATTAATGCTATTGATGGTAGCGTGATGTACGAACTTTATATCGCTTATAGAAACACTATTAAAGTTGTTAACGATATTTTGGTATATTTATGTGCGCATCCTATTCTATTCCAAGAAGTAAAAAATGGAATAGTTAATTATTATATAAAACGTGAATCAACTACATTATATGAAGATTCTACAAGTTTAGCTGAAAAAATATGCTTCCTAATCAGTAGATCAGAAGATATTCAAAAAGATTTGATTAAAGAATATACAAAATATGTTAAAAGTGAGGAACCTCATAATCCTAATATTGATTATATCGAATTTATTTTAACTAAGTTAACTCGTCGTGATATTTTAGAGCAACTTGCGGAGGAATCTAGTGAATTGGCTGACGTTGGTAATTATATTTCTGATCATGCAAACGATTTAACTAAATTTGCAATTAAGTTTATTAGAGCTACTGAAGATACAAATAACGTTACGCCTTATTCTGTCGATGACATCATTGATAAGATTGAAACTGTTACTCGTTTAATTCATGTAAATAGAACTGAGTACTTAGAAGAAGAATGTGGCGACGTAAATATGTGTTTGGATTTATTACATCATATTGATGATGGCGAACCAATTGATAAATTTCATACTTTAGATAATCCTAAATGGAAGCGATGGGCTGAACGTTTAGGATTTATTAATTTTTAGGAGGTAAGAGAAAATGTCAGTTGAAGAATTTAAAAAGTTTTTAGTTGATAATAACATTTGTGTAAGATCTCAATTCTATAAACCTTTACAAAAAATAGACTTATATTTCACTAAAAAAGATGGTTTTAAATATAAATATACTATTGAGGATTCTAATTTGTCTGGAATAGATGATGAAAGTATCGATTATTCTTATGTTTGGACTTACCTTACTGACTCTGCGGACCATGATCGTATCATTAAAAGATTAAAGCATGCAATATATGAATATAATAAATCTAATGATGCAGATATCACTATTGAAGAATTTAAAGAGTTTTTAGAGAAGAAACACATTAATATTGATATTTCTCATCGTAGAGATACCGGTATTTTAACAGGTAAGTTTTATATTTCCGATGATAATATTCTTTATATCTATGAGGTTAAAAGCGGATTTCATAGCATTTATGGAATGGAGGATGATGTATTACTTTATCATTGTCTATCTCTTCTTGCGGAGAAAGAGAATCTTAAAGATGTTCGCGATGCGATTGTTTCAGCATTAGCGGGTGATAAATGCGTAACCAATAAAGTCGAATCGCCTGACGATTCTAAAGATACTAAAATGTATATTGACGATATTCTAAAGAAAAAAGATGATGGTACGACATTTAACGAATTTAAAGAGTTTTTAGAGAAGAATCGTAGAATTATACAATTTAAAACTAAAGGTAGAGATAGGGATTTAATAAAGATTGCAATGAATTCAATTTACGGTTCCTTCTATTGGTTATACGAACCTCCTTATGCTACTACTAACGAATTATCTATCGATCGATTAAAAGATATTTTCCTTAAAGCTCTCGATAATAAATTAGCAATTGATGGAATCAAAATTTGTGAAGTTGAGAGTTCTAAAAAAGAAGATAATTCCGCAGGACCTGTCATTACAGGCGGTATTGAAATGCCTTCAATCCGTGAGCAAACATTAGATGCTGCTAAAAGATGCATCATGGGCGATAGGGAGCAAGATTATGGTACACCTGAATCAAACTTCGCCACTATTGCTAGTTTCTGGTCTGATTATTTAGGCATGAATATTTCAGCTCAACAAGTTGCTGACATGATGATCTTAATGAAAATCTCAAGAATTAAGAACGGAGGTGGAACTGGTGATAGCTATGTCGATATTGCTGGTTATGCTGCTTGTGGGAATGAAATTTTAAGTAAGAAAGGATAATTATATGATTGAAATTAAATATACTAAGGACGGAGTACAAGAAGATGTACGATATTTCAAAACAGTAAATGAGTATGTTGATTGGATACGTGCCGAAAGAATATCGTATCCAGAAGTAAAAGTTCTAAGTAAGAGAAGAGTTTAGCAAGGGCTCTTCTTTTTATTACGCGAATTTTACAATTTATGCAATGAGAAGTAGATAGCTTATGTGTGAAAGCGCCTGACTAACCCTCGGGAGAGACCGACTCAAACTCGGTTCTATTTCTTTTTATTTTAAAAAGGAGGAGAACGATGGAAAATATTTCAAGTATTATTAGTTCTATTATACTTGTAGTAGGTCTTTTATATGTGGTATGTCTTGGATGGGGCATACCTTTTTCTTTTGGTAAAGCAGTTGGAATATGGGCTGGAATTATGCTTGTCAAATTTATTAAAAATGTGATATTTGATTAATAAAAATTTATGTTGAAAAATAAGGAGAGAGAAATAATGGATGTATTAAATGAATGGATGAAAAATAGAGTAGTTAATAGTAACGGTTTTATAGAAAGACTTGTTTGTAAAGACGGATATAGCTTTTCTTGTCAAGCAAATAGATGGGCTTATTGTAACCCAAGAGAGTCAGAGTCATATCCATACTCAAGTGTTGAACTGAGATTTCCTAGCAGCCGAGATGAACTTATTGATATTTATGCCGAAGATGAAGATCCTGTTTTTGATTGTGTAACCGTCGGCGTTGGTATTATTTATCCATATGTACCAGTCCAAACGGTCATTGAGTTAATCAAGAAACATGGTGGGTTTAAAGATGGACCTAGTAAAGCAGATATTGATATTTTAGAAGCAGGATATAAATTAATTGAACCTAGTTTTGGTAGACATATTACCTATGCAAAACATATTACTAATCATATTATAAGAGTAATTGACATTAATAAATCAACATTAGAAATCAAATGTTATCGTAAGCATATAATGGGAGATATTAAATACTCGGTTATGACTAAAGCTGAAAAAAGATTGTTTAATGCTAAGTTAGAAGAGATGGGGTATAAAAATGAAAAATAAAGTTTATGTAGTTTACGGTGAAACATATTATTACGCATATGGGTCGTACGTAGGATTGTTCGGTGTATTTTCATCTAAAGATTTAGCAGAAAAAGCTAAAACAAAAATAGTTGAAGAACTATTTGAGAAAAATAAAAATGATGACTGTACAACTGTAACATCAACAGATGACATTCATGTTTATATTGAAGAAATTGAAGAAGATAAGATGATTAATATAGTATTAGGCGGTTACGCTGAGCCCTATAAAAAGGAGAGTAAATAAATTAAATGTACGCTAATTACACAATCTATTTAATGAAAGGAGACGTGTAATATGAACGAAACATTTTATAAAATAGTATACAATTATGAAAGAGTGCCAAAATTTTTACAGAAAAGTATGGCAGAATGGTTTATGAAACATAGATCAAAGGTGGTTAATATATATAATGAACATATATCTAAAATAAATTCAGAATATGATTCACTTGGTAAACCGATAGCAGACGGTGATAATGAATGGGGTATCAATGCTGAATATGGAAGATTTGTTCGTTCAAAAATGAGACCATATCTTAGATCAATTAATAAACAATTCATAATTTTTCAGTATGATATTGATGATATTGGCGATATAATTGCATACGTTAAAGGTATAAAAAATTCAAAGTTATACATCGAACTGATAGAGTCTAAAAAATAGACTCTTTTATTTTTTATATGAAAAAAAGGAGAGTAAATAAAAATGATTAAATTAGAACATACGGTAGAACTAAGCCCTGATCAAATGATGTTTGTCATTGAGGGTATGAGAAATCCAATGAATAGTTGGGATAAGAGTGATAGTTATGATGGATATGATTGTAAAAAATGTGGTCATATTGATAGAGATGGTAGTTGTAAACCAGGTGATATAGAAAGAGAATCATGTTATAAACATTACGGATTAGAATTAGGTCCTAATGATAAAACGCTAATGAAAAAATTAGCTAAGGCTGGAACTGATCATCGTAAGTTTATGAGAATGATGCCGGTGTATGTGAGAATTACAGCGCCGTTGTATTGGTGGAAAGAATTTGATACTTATAAAGTTGGTACTGTTGCGAACTCTTGCAGTACTATGCATAAAATTCAGACTAAAGAGTTTAAACTTTGTGATTTTTCAACCGAGCATATGCTACCAGAATCTATTGAAAACATAAATAATATTATTGATAGTTTAAATGCGGCAAGAAATTTATATTTAGCTTACGATGAGGCTAGAAATTATTATGCAAAAAAGAGTTTATTAATTCCATCTAAAAAACAACTCTGGTGGCAACTTATTCAATTATTACCAAGCAGTTATAATCAAACTCGTAATGTTATGTTGAATTATGAAGTATTGTATAACATATATCATGCTAGAAAAAATAATAAGTTAGATGAATGGAGGGAATTCTGTAAGTGGATTGAAACTTTGGAATTCTCATTTTTAATTACAGGAGAAGATGTTTTAAAAGAAGGATTGCAAGAAGGCCTTCAACCGGGAGCGTAGAAGATGGTTATATTGGTAATAAAAATTAGGAGAGATGAATTATGGAAGACAAAGAAAGATATTTAGAACAAATTAAAGCTGAGCTAGGGGATATTGATTTGTATATTAAAGCGATTGATTTGACTATTTTTGACAAAGATAATTTACGTGATATAAGAGACGATATAGTTAAAACTCGACAAAAAATAGTATTAAATGATCAAACAAACAAAGTTATTAAACACAGATGCACAGGCGATGGGAGAAAATAATTATGGATATTTGGGTTAGAAGCCAGGATAAAGAATCTATTTGCAAAGTAAGCGGATTAATATTTAGCGATGAGTGTGATAATGTTGCACCGAAATATGGTTATTTTTTAATAGGAACAAGTGAATTTTGTACTTATCCTTTGGGTTTCTTTAAAAACAAAGAAGATGCTTTGCAAGTTATTAATGAGTTTCAAGATCATGTATGCAGATTGGAACAAGAATATTTACTTATTATTGCACTTGCAGGTAGCTTTAAAAGATGTCCTCATTATGACATTTTCCAAATTCCAGAGGATAAGCATGTTTGATTTGTTTATTAGATATTGTCGGATGGTTAATTGCAAACCAACCTTACATCTAACTCCACAGTTTTGTAAGGATAACGATTTGACAGTTTCAGAGTGTACGTTTATATTTGATCATTTTAAAGAATTAAAAGATGAGTATGGAAAATTATATTATGTTTCGAAGGGGCTTAAGAAAAAAGTCCCTTTTGAGTATTTAGAAGTTTTATATGAATTATATAAAGGAGAGAAAGAGGTGAAACACTATGATGAAGATTAAGGTAAAGGAACTGATATCTTTATTTGATGCCACTAAAAACTGTAAACCTATGGAATTACAAGTTTTCGATGTTAAGAAAGATAAGTATATTATGGATTGTGTATTTTCTAGCTGGAAAAATATTAGTGAAATCATTTTAAACGCTGATGTTGTTTGCTGTGATGTAAATAGCAAAGTATTAAGAATTGAATGTGAGGCTTAATATGGATCGAAAAGAATTATTAATTTGTGTGCTAGCTACAATATATGTCATGGTAGTAGTATATCTTATTTTATTTAATATAATGACATATCCTATAGCTTTTATCGTATTAGTTATTTATTTGTTGCTAATAATTATGGTATGGAGAATGTAATGAAAGAAAATGAATTTAGTATTGATGATATTTGCAATTGGATAAAAGAACAAATTGAGGCTGAAAAATAATCAGTCTCTTTTTATTTATATTTTTTTGAAAGGTGTGAAAATTATGAAATTAGTAAAGAAAATTATTATTTATATTATTGTGATTTGTTTAATGTTTGGCTTTGTGTTGGGGATGTTAAGCATGAATTTGAAAAAAGTTTATGCTTTGGAAAAAGTAGAAAAAATCATATTAGAAGATGATGCTATTAAAGATTCGGATTCTTTTAGCATAAGTAAAGTGTATGATACAAAGATTGAGAGGGAATGTCCCACCGATAAGTTGGTTGAGAGTTCTTCGAGAGAGACTGAGCAAGTAGAACAAGAACCAACACAAGAAGAAACTGAAGTTACAGAAGATGAACCTATTGAAATTTGGATTCCTGAATTACCAGAGGATAATGCTGTAGAGTTGACTCCTTTGGAACAAATTGCTACAGGTGGATCAATGGAAGAAAAAATTAGAATTGCTTGCGATATCTATGGAGCTGACTATGATATTACTTTGGCTATCGGTCGATATGAAACTGGATGGTGGAGTTCGTATGCATGTACAGTTAAGAACAATCCAGGCGGTATGAGTAGGAATGAAGTTCCTATTTGGTATGACACTATCGATGAAGGAATTGATGCATGGGTTCAAAATTTAGCTAATAATTACTTTGCTATCGGGTTGGATACACCTGAAAAAATAGCAGAAAAATATTGTCCTAATAATAGTGGTTATGCAAGTTATTTAAGAAAGATGATGAGTTATGGAAGGTAAGAGATGTATGGAAGAGTTTTTATTGTTACTAGTGGTAATAATTGTTGTATTAGGATTTGCAGAGTATTTAGATAAATAAAAAATGACGAGGAGAGATAAAATTATGGAAAGAAAAATTTGGACTAAAGATGAGTTTTTGAATAAGTATGATGAATTGAGAAGTCAAGGTTTGAATGATATAGAAATAAAAGAACGATTTGATATAGATTATATGGACATTAATAATTTTAGGGATTTACGTAGATATTTTATAGTTTTTTCAAATGATAAAAATGCGAATGAAATTATCAAACAATTTAGAAAGAGTATTGATGAAGTTGGAGCAATGTATATAAATAAAAATCTTTGGGCGCCAATTGATCCAATGGACGTTTTTGGGATGGCAATTGCGGTTTTAAAAAATGAAGGCTATAAAGAGTGGTTTGTGTGCATAGGTAAGAGTGATGAAAAGAAAAAAGTATATCGTCTATTAGCGTCTCCAAAAATTTTTGATGCTGATATTTTTGATTTTGTTAAGAAAACGGGGCAAGTGGTAGACGATAGATCGTAAAAATAGCGGTCATTTTTTGTGGCCACTTTCATTTTTCAAAAGTGGGCTTTTGGTCGGTTTTTGGCCACTTTTATATTTTTGTGAGCAATTTTTTGAGCGAAAATGGTTGTTTTTAACGATTTTTGTGGCCATTTGCCCACTTTATGCCCACTTTTATTTCAAAACCGGGCAGCAAAAAAACCTTGATATAATCAGTGTTTTTTCGATTTTTGCCCACTTGCCCACTTTTTCTCTTACTTTTATAGAAAAATTTAATAAAATATAAAAAGTTTTACAAATAAAAGTGGGCTTTTGACCACAAGCTGAATTTTGGCTTATTTTCAAAGATATTTTGAAGTTAGGAGATTGTTATGTTTAGACTTATATTTTATGGCTGATTGATATATAATTATCAAAAGGAGATGATTTTTAATGTCGCAGATTATTGATACCGATAAAGGCTTTGATTTATTAGATGACGATGAAGAAATTATTGGCAAGGGATTCAGTAAGGAGTTCTTAAGAAATTATTCTGAAGTATCTGATGAGCAAGGACTTTCTGTTCTTTGTCCCAGTTGTGATGATCAATTGTATTTTAATGAAGCAGAAAATATTTTTGTATGCTTAGGATGCGGATATGAAATGAGCCGACAAGATTTTTTAGAATACATAGGTGCTGAGCCTCCAGGTGAAGAATGCAAAACTTGTGATAGTTTATACCCTGGATGTATGTGGTGCGATCATGGTTATGTCGACGAAGATGAATTTTAATAATTATGAGTTAAGAGTCTAAATATTAGGCTCTTTTCTTTTTTGCGCGAAAAATACAAGGACTATTATAGGGGAGAGAGACAATACGTTAAAATTGTTCTCTCTTTTTTTATTTTATTAGTGAAATTAAGGAGAGAATTATGGCTAATAAAGAAAACAAATTTCAGGCTGATCTTATAAAAGAACTTAAACAGCTATTCCCTGGATGCATGATATTAAAGAATGATGCGAATTATATTCAAGGAATTCCCGATTTAACTATTTTCTATAATGATCGATGGGCAGTATTGGAATGCAAAAAAAATAGGACTGCCAGTCATAGACCTAATCAAGATTATTATGTAAAAAAAATGGATGGTATGTCTTTTGCTAGATTTATCTATCCGGAAAACAAGGAGGAGATTATTAATGAGCTTCAACAAGCATTACGAGCTAGAAGGTAAGCACGCATTTCTTAGCGCAAGTAATTATCGATGGCTTAAATACGATAAGAGTAAATTAATTGATATTTACAATGCTAAGCAAGCAGTAGAACGTGGAACTAGATTACATGAGTATGCAGCGACCGCAATTAGGTTAAAAAGAAAACAACCTAAAACAAAAGAAACTGTCTGTATGCATATTAATGATGCAATCGGTTTTAGAATGGAGCCTGAAGTAGTTCTTAAATATTCTCTAAATTGTTTTGGAACTGCTGATGCTATATGTTTTAGAAATAAGACATTACGAATTCATGATTTGAAAACCGGAGAAACACCTGCTAAAATGGACCAATTGATGATTTATGCGGCTTTATATTGTTTAGAGTATGACATGAATCCTTCAGATATTAAGATCATTTTACGCATCTATCAATTCAATTCGTTTATTGAATATGAACCTGAACCTGAAGAAATTAAGGAAATTATGGATATTATTATCGAATTTGATGGAGTAATCGACCAAGTGAAACGAGGTGAAATCTAAAATGGATGAAGAATATATATTTAAAATTCCAATTGATGAAGTAGCTGAAGTTTTAAAAGATGAACTGGAGCACTATGGAATGCCTAGACGAAGTGGTCGATATCCATGGGGTTCTGGAGACACACCTTATCAACACGGTGGACCGTATTCAGCAGGTGACTTTGTGCAGAGAATAAATGAGTTGAAAGCGGATGGCGTTAAAGAAAGCGAAATCGCTGACTATTTTGGTATTTCTACCACAGCATTAAGAGCACAAACTTCAATTGCTAAAAATGAAGTTAGAAATATCAAAGTCGATACGGCTAAAGCATTAAAAGAAAAAGGGTTTAATACCTATCAAATAGCAGATAAAATGGGGATCGCTGAAAGTTCAGTTAGATCCCTTTTAAATTCTCAAACTGAAGCAAGAAACAACAAAGCTCAAAAGACTGCTGACTTCTTAAAGAATAAAGTTGACGAAAAAGGCATGATTGATGTTGGTACAGGAGTCGAACTATCTCTAAACATATCAAAAGAAAAACTAAAAGAGAGTTTATATTTGCTTGAGAATGAAGGATATAAAGTTTATAAAGGACAAATGCCACAAGTAACCAATAAAGGTAAATACACAACTATTAAAATATTATGCCCACCAGGAACAGAATATAAAGAGATTTATAATTTCGATAAAATTAATTCATTGGACGATTATATTTCTTATGACAATGGTGAAACATTTAAACCGGCTTTTGTATATCCAAGTAGTATGAATTCGAAACGTTTGGCTATTAGATATGCAGAAGAAGGTGGTATTGATAGAGACGGATTGATTGAACTTAGACCTGGCGTTAAAGATTTAGATTTAGGTGGAGCGATGTACGCTCAAGTTCGAATCTTAGTTGATAACAAAAAGTATATTAAAGGTATGGCTGTATATTCTGATGATTTACCAGATGGTATTGATGTTAGATTTAATACCAATAAGAGCAAATCAAAAAGCAAAATGGAATGTCTTAAAGATATTAAGGACGATCCGCATAATCCATTTGGTTCATTAATAAAAGAACGAGGTGGACAAAGTTACTATATCGGCAAAGATGGTAAAGAACATCTATCTTTGATTAATAAAAGAGCGGAGGAAGGAGATTGGAATGAGTGGGCTAAGAAGATTTCAGGCCAAGTCTTATCAAAACAAACTCCTGGTACAGCAAAAACACAACTAGATTTAACACTTGCAGAAAAGAAATTAGAATTTGATAGTATTTGTTCATTAACTAATCCAGTATTAAAGAAAAGTTTATTAAAATCATTTGCTGATGATTGCGATGCAGGTTCCGTTCATCTAAAAGCTGCAGCATTTCCTAGACAAAAGACACATGTCTTACTTCCACTAACCACAATTAAAGACAACGAAGTTTATGCACCATTCTACAAGAACGGAGAAAAGATAGCATTGATTCGTTACCCTCATGCAGGTACGTTCGAGATACCTATACTTACAGTCAACAACAAGAATGCAGAAGGAAAGAAAATGATGGGAACAACCCCATTAGATGCAATTGGCATTAATAGTAAAACAGCTGGTATTCTTTCAGGTGCAGATTTTGATGGTGATACTGTTACGACAATCCCATTATCGGGTAAAGTAAAGATTACTTCTACTAGACCATTAGACGGATTGAAAAACTTCGACCCTAAAGATGCATATCCTAAACGTTCAGGCATGAAAATCATGTCAGAAAAACAAAAACAAATTGAGATGGGTGTGACGTCAAACTTAATTACTGACATGACAATTAAAGGTGCAACTGATAAGGAATTAGCAAGAGCAGTACGACATTCGATGGTTGTAATCGATGCTGTTAAACATGAACTCGATTACAAGAAATCAGAACAAGATAATGGTATCTCAGCATTAAAGAAGAAGTACCAACGAAATATTGATCCTGAAACTGGTGCTGAATCTCATGGTGTTTCAACACTATTATCTCGTGCTAAATCTGAACAAAGAGTTTTAAAAAGAGTTGGTACACCTAAGATTAATCAAAAAGGTAAATCTTGGTATGATCCAAACAAACCAGAAGGTGCGTACATTTACAATGAAGTTCGTGAAGAATACATTGACAAACATGGTAAGAAACAAGTTCGTACAATGAAGAGTACTAGGATGGCTGAAACATCCGATGCCCATACATTATCCACTGGTACCCCCATAGAGGAAACATACGCTGACTTTGCTAATGGACTTAAATCCCTAGCCAATAAGGCCCGTAAAGAGATGGTGTATACCGCTAACCCTACTACCAACAAGGCAGCCAAATATAAGTATGCGAATGAGGTTAAGTCCTTAGACAATAAGCTTAAACTATCTTTAATGAATGCACCTAGGGAGAGGGCAGCACAAGCATTAGCAAATAGCGAGGTTAAGGCTAAGAAAGCAGCTCATCCTGAATTAACTGCTTCTGAAGAGAAGAAACTAAGTCAACAAGCTTTGTCCAGAGCTAGAACAGTTGTTGGTGCTAAGCGTACGTTAGTTGAAATAACTGACAGTGAATGGGAAGCTATTCAAGCAGGAGCAATCACTTCAACAAAACAAGAACAAATTTTTAACCATACTGATAGTGATAAACTTAGAGAACGTGCAACGCCTCGAAACAAGTTAGCAATTACTGATGCTAAGATTGCAAGCATGAGAGCTATGAAAAACTCTGGATTCACTACAGATGAAATAGCAAACAAACTTGGAGTTTCAGCATCAACTGTAATCAAGTATATCAAGTAGAAAGGAGATAAACATGGTAGCATTAACAACAGTAGATAATCCTTTTGATCCAATAGATGACTTCTATAATTGGTATGCTTTTGACTTACTTAAAGGTTATAATTCATGTGGTTTGCTTGCAAGAATTGCTAAAACTTCTGATACTTTAAGCGATAAAGAATATGAACTTGAAGTCGAAAGAGCAATTGATGAAATTATTAAATACGATTTAGAAAAGAAGTTCGTAAAGATTAAACGATAAACAAGTTTAAATGTATTTATTGCATTAATTTACAAATATTTATTCTTAAATCTAATTTAAATTGATTAAAAATATAAATATTAAAAATAAGAAAACCAACAGCGCATAAGAATGAACGATTTGGATAGTGGGGGGTCCCGAAAAATCGCACCCCCTCCCATATCGCGCTGGTCTTAAAAATTTCCCCGGAGGTAAAATTCTGGGGACTTTTTCTATATTTAATGTCTTTGAAGCTACTTATAGACATTTTTTACTCCATAGGATGCACCTTCAATTACAATATAAAACTGCGTAACAATACCTATATAATCTCTCCTGTAAATAGATCACAAGCCATAACGAAAATAACTGCCAACTTCATCGATACCTATCTATAAGTAGCTTCAAAGACATTAGAACACGTGTTAAACATCATCAAAAGGAGGTAAAAACTAATGAAAAAAAAAGACTCTAAAACATCTAGAACTTCACATCCATCCATTTCACCTGACGTTGACAAAAGACGTATGCGTTCATTAGCAATGTCTAATTTACTTAACCGCTTAGAAGATGGTACTGCAACTTCTCAAATGATTTCATTAGCTATGTCGATTTCATCGGAAAAAGAGGAAATGGAATTAGAAAAACTAAAAAATGAAAACGCACTTTTGGTTGCTAAGAGAGAAGCTCTAGAAAGCCAAAAAGCATCTGAACAAGCATTCAACGAAGCTCTAGAAGCATTTAAACAATACAGCGGAAATGGAAGTTCGAAATATGACAAAGAATTACAGTGAATTATCTAAACTTCATACATTCAAAGAACGCTTCAAATATTTGCAAGTTAAAAACAAAATTGGGAATCAAACATTTGGGTCAAAAAGATATTTAAACCAAATGCTATATAAGAGTAAAGAATGGATGCGAGTTAGAAATAAGGTTATCATTCGTGATAATGGTTGTGATTTGGGCATAGAAGGTCGTGAAATTAATGGACCTATAAATGTACATCACATTAATCCAATTACGGAAAAAGACATAGTAAACAGATCTCCAATAGTGTTTGACATGAATAACTTAATATGCGTATCCGATAACACTCATAAAGCCATACATTATGGTGATGAAGAGTTACTCATGGATGATTACCAACCTAGAAGATTATTTGATACTTGTCCATGGAAAAGGAGTGATTAGAATGGACGAAAGTATATTAAATTCAGTAAAAATACAATTAGGTATTCCTAAAGACCACACGGAATTTGATGAACAGCTTATCAGGCACATCAATTCCGTTTTTATTTCACTTTATCAAATAGGTGCCGGTCCCGATGATGGATTTAGCATTGAGTCTAAAGACGATGAATGGAACGAGTTTTCTGAAAATCAAATGCTTGTTAATGCAGTTAGTGAGTATATGTATTTAAAAGTAAAAACTTTATTTGACCCATCCACAAGTTCAGCAGTAGGCGATTCTATTAAAGACCAATTAAAGGAATTGGAATTTAGAATCAATGTTGCTTCTGGACTATAAACTCAAAATAAATTAAATTCTCAATAGAAAGGACTGATTACAAAATGCTTTCAAACACAGCGGTACCTATTTACTATGGTCGTTTCAGAGACGCAGTAATCAATCGACAGATTCCAGTCAATCGCAACATTTCTATGGAAATGAATCGTATCGACCAACTGATAGCAGATCCTAATTTCTATTACGATGATGAAGCAATTGAAGGATGGATTTCTTACTGCGAGAGTGAATTAACTCTAACTGATGGTGCCGATTTACATTTATTAGACACCTTCAAACTATGGGGTGAGCAAATATTTGGTTGGTATTACTTTGTAGAAGAAGAAGTATATGAACCGTACCCTGACGGAAACGGTGGACGGTATGTCAAAAAAGTAATTAAAAAACGTCTTACCAATAAACAGTACTTAATAGTAGCCAGAGGTGCCGCCAAATCAATGTATGGGGCATGTATCCATAACTATTTCTTAAACGTTGATACTACAACCACTAAACAAGTTGCTACTGCTCCGACAATGCGTCAAGCAGAAGAAGTACTTGCTCCAATTAGAACTTCGATTACGAGGGCACGAGGTCCTCTCTTCAAATTTTTAACAGCTGGTAATATACATAACAGCACTTCTAAAATGGATAAAAAATTCCTAGCGTCTACAAAGAAAGGAATTCAAAATTTTCTAACGGATTCCATAGTTGAAATTAGACCAATGACAATTGACAAACTTCAAGGGTTAAATACAAAATGCGCAACAATTGATGAATGGTTATCTGGAGACATCCGTGAAGATGTAATGACGCCATTAGAACAAGGGGCTAACAAAGTAAAGGATTGGCTCATTGTTGCTATTAGTTCTGAAGGGACGGTTAGAAATGGTTCTGGTGATGACATCAAAATAGAATTAAAGAAAATTTTAAAGGGCGAAATCGAAGACCCTCATACATCTATTTGGTGGTATTGCTTGGATTCGATTGACGAAGTTGCTCATCCTGAATTATGGGTGAAAGCTCAACCTAACATTGGAAAAACAATTAGCTATGAAGCATATCATCGTTATGTTAAAAGAGCTGAAGCTGCACCTGCAGCAAGAAACGATATCTTAGCTAAATGCTTTGGTATACCAATGGAAGGCTACACTTATTTCTTTACTTATCAAGAAACTTTACCTCATTCCAAACAAGATTATTGGAGAATGGCTTGTTCTTTAGGTGCAGACTTGTCTCAAGGAGATGACTTTTGTGCATTTACTTTCTTATTTCCACTCAAATATGGTGATTTTGGTGTTAAAACTAGAAACTATATTACTAGAAGAACCTTAAATCGCTTACCGCTCTCAATGCGAGAAAAGTATGAAGAATTCATTAAAGAAGGAAGTCTTATTGTTCTAGAAGGAGCGGTTCTTAATATGATGGAAGTTTATGAAGATTTAGATAACTACATCATTGAAAAAGAGTACATTGTTCAAAGCTTTGGTTATGACCCTTACAACGCTGAAGAATTTGTAAAAAGATGGACAACTGAAAATGGACCATTTGGTATTGAAACGGTTAGACAAGGGGCTAGAACAGAAAGCGTTCCTCTAGGTGAAATAAAGATATTAGCAGAAGATAGAAAATTAATATTTGACGAAAGTCTAATGTCTTTTGCAATGGGTAATTGTATCACACTAGAAGATACGAATGGCAATAGAAAACTATATAAAAAGAAACGAGATAGAAAGATTGATGCTGTTGCGGCATTGGTTGATGCCTATGTTGCATACAAAGTTAATATCGAAGTATTTGAATAAGGAGGTTAAGCAATGTTAGTACGAGAAACAGTATTAATGCATTATGGCGTTAAAGGCATGAAATGGGGAGTTAGGCGTTATCAAAATAAAGATGGTAGTTTAACTTCTAAAGGTAAGAAACATTATACTGATGACGTCAATGCCGATGTTAATACCAGTAAATCTAAAAATCCATTAAAACGCCACAAACAAAATCTTATTAACAAATATATGTCAAACGGCTATTCCAAAGAAGCTGCTGAAGCAAAAGCAAAACAAAGAATGATTACTGAGGCTACGGTTGCGGTTGTCGGAGGTGTAGCAATAGCAGTTGTTGGTAAAAAAGTTGCAACAAGAGTTGGACAAGATTATTGCGACAAAATAATTAAATCTGGTCATGAAATACAAAATGTAGGCGCCAATAGTAAAGAAACATTTAAAGATAGATCTTTTTATGCAGCTATCAACAAACATGATAAGAAAGCTTATGGAACACTTTATCCTGCTGAAAAACGTAATAATGTACGAAACGAATCATCTATGCCATATGAAGGCATATATAGAAATAGGTTGAAAGTTACAAAAGATATAAAAAGAGCATCTAATAATAGCGCACGAAAAATTATGCAAGATATGCTGGAAAAAGATCCAAAATATCGAAAAGAAGTTATAAGCGCTATGAACGGAACCATGTATGGGTGGTCTGATGGTAAATCACCGGAGAAATTATTGAAAGAAAATCCAAAAAAATTTTATGATAGATTTAATCAAGCACTTGCTACTCCACAATTTCAAAATAATGATGTACATAAAAAATTCTATAAAGAATTAGAAAAACATGGTTATAATGCTTTAATCGATGTAAACGACACTAGATATAGCAGATATAAAAACATTGCAAAAAGTCCAACTATCGTTTTTGGGAAAAATGTTGTTGAAAAAATGGAAAGCAATAAGTACGATGAAGAAACGATTGATATTAATGCTTTGAGACATTTACTTAAAATACAAGAGCAAAATAAGTCTATTAAAAAAGCGGCTATAGTAGGAGCATATGGAAGTGAATATGTTATTGCTAGAGAATTATATAAACAATATCGTATTAATAAATATTTAAAAGAACATCCTAAATCGAAACTTACAGCCGATGAAATATTAAGGGAATCGTAAAAAATATGTTACAATGAGTACAGATGATATACTTTTATAGTGAAAGGATGGGAATATGAAGAACTTAATGAAACTAGAATATATCGCAAAAAAAAATGGATATATTAATATGGTTGATATGCTATCTGAATATGGTATGTTTCCTATTTTTAGAAAAGTGCTAAAAAAAGAAATTGATACTAAGAAAATAGATAGAATAGCTATCAAGAATGGTTATAACGATACCTGGGGTATGCTTATAGAATGTGATATGGTGCCCAGTGTCCAAAAACCATATAAAAATTGGTGTCATAACAAACCAAAATTTAAAATATTATTACTGAAAGATTTTATAGAATGCATGAGAAAGAGACCATAATTGATAGGTCTCTTTTTTATTTTTAAAGGAGGTCAACCAATGATAGTAAGAGAATCAGAATTAATGCACTACGGCGTCCTAGGAATGAAATGGGGACATAGAAAAACTGCTTCCTCTATATCTAGGAGTAAAACTATTAAAAACTATCATGAAGACTATTTAAAAGTTCATGATGGTAAAAAAGCCTATCAATTAAGCGATAGCGAATTAAAAAAACGCAATAAACGTCTTCAAGCGGAAGAACAGTACACTCGAATGACACAAAGTCAAAATAAAGGAAAAAAAGCAGTGAAGGCCATCATTGGTTTTGCTGGCACTTTAAACGCTGCTTATGGTGCTTATAAAACTTATGAACGATTTGGAAGAAAAATCGTAAGTAAAATTAGTTGAAAATAATTATTTAGTTCTTTTGAAATTAACACCTAACATTGCGCCACCAACCATTACAGTCCCAACTACTACGCTTAAAACTTTATTAAATAATTCATGGATTCGTTCGTTAGATTCTTTAGCTACGAGATCCATCTTCTCTAAAAGTTCTTTAATTTCATCATTTAATATTAGTTTATCTTCTAATGATAAATCCTCACGTTTTAATTCATCTTGTAGAGTATTTATCTCAGACAAATATGCATCCAACACTTTGTGAGTATTTTTATCAGTATGTTCTATAACTTCATCCATTGCTTTAGTTACATCGGTTAGAGCATCAGAACACATTTTAGCAAATTCAGGGAACTTTTTTAAAACTTCTTTAGCAACTTCAGGATTCATACATTGTAACGACGAAGTAAAAGACATTATTTTATCTTTTGACATGTGACGCCAATCAGGAATATTTAAGCGTTTTAAAACTTCTTCTTCAGTTAATTCATGTTGTACTGAAGTTCTTCTTATATTTGGCAATTGTATGTTAGGTTTTTTAAATTCAAATTTCATATATGTCACCTTCCTAATATTGATTATAAATTATCACAACTGTTAATTCAATAAGAAGCACATATAAACAATATAAACTATTTAAGGAGTAAAAATTCAAAATGAAAATTATAGATAGATTACAGCACGGCTGGAATGCTTTCATTAATAACAAGGACCCTACTCTTAGGCCAGGACCAAGTTATTCATATCGACCGGATAGAGCTAGGTTCACTAGAGGAAACGAACGTTCAATCGTTACATCTATATTTAATAGAATTGCAATGGATGCAAGCAGTATAGATATAGAACATGTAAGAGTTGATAAGGACGGACGATTTACAGGAATAATTGATAGTGGGTTGAACAATTGCTTAACATTAGAAGCAAACATTGACCAAACAGGAAGAGCGTTCATGCAAGATGCAGTTATGTCAATGCTTGATGAAGGTGTTGTTGCTTTGGTACCTATAGATACAACTCTAGATATCAACACCAATTCGTTTGATGTTGAGACGATTCGTGTCGGAAAAATTATGGAATGGTATCCTCAACATATTAAAGTACGAGTCTATGATGAGAATAGCGGTACTAAAAAAGATGTTGTAGTGCCTAAACGGTCTGTAGCAGTTGTAGAAAATCCTTTCTACTCTGTTATTAATGAACACAATTCAACAATGCAACGATTAATAAGAAAACTTAATTTACTGGACGCAATCGATGAGCAAAGCGGTTCAGGAAAATTAGATTTAATTATTCAATTGCCTTATGTGCTAAAGGGCGAACAACGTATTAAAAACGCTGAAGATAGACGCTCTACATTAGAGAGACAATTGAATAATTCTAAACTAGGAATTGGTTACATTGACTCAACTGAGCATGTAATTCAATTAAATAGGTCATTAGATAACAATCTAATGAAACAAATCGAATACTTACAAAGCATGCTCTATAGTCAGCTTGGTATCACGCAATCTATTTTAGATGGTACAGCTGATGAAAAGACCATGCTTAATTACTTTAGTAGGACTATTGAACCAATAGTGTTTGCTATTGCCTGCGAAATGAAAAGAAAATTTTTAAGTAAGACTGCCAGAACACAAGGGCAGTCCATTTTTTATTTTAGAGACCCTTTTAAGCTAGTTCCAGTAACTGAATTAGCTGATATCGCAGACAAATTAACTCGTAACGAAATTGCGTCTTCAAATGAAATGAGACAAAAGATCGGATGGAAACCATCAACAGATCCTAAAGCAGATGAACTTAGAAATAAGAATCTAAGCGCCCCTAATGAAGAATCGCAATCGTTAAATAAAGAACAATATTATGAGGAGGAAAATCAAAATGGATGAACAATTTGACATTGAAGGTTGGGCTACCAAATGCAACATCAAGTGCGCTGATGGTCGTGTAATCATGCCAAATGCTTTTCAACATCAAGACGGAGAAACAGTGCCTGTTGTATGGAATCATGACCATAACAATCCAGAAAATGTATTAGGCCACGCATTACTAGAAAACAGACCGGATGGAGTTTATGCATACGTTAAATTCAACGATACCGAATCTGGAAAAGTTGCTAAATCGTTAACAGAGCATAAAGACATCACACGATTCTCTATCTGTGCTGGAAAATTAAAACAACAAGGATCTAACGTGGTTCATGGATTAATCAGTGAAGTTTCATTAGTTTTAGCTGGAGCAAATCCTGGAGCAGTCATCGAATCTGTAATCAAGCATGGTTCTGATGAAGGCGAAGAAGCAATTATCATCTCACATGATGAATTTCAATTATATCACAGTGCAGATGTTAAAGAACCAGTAAAAAAAGAGTCTAAACCTAATGAACAAGATCCTAAAGCAAAAAGCATCAAAGATATTATCGATAGCATGAGTGAAGAACAAAAAGAAGCTATGTATTTCTTAGTTGGAAAAGCAGTAGAAGATGCAAAAGCTGGAAAACTTGACGATGAAGAACCACAAGATGACAAAGTAGAACATTCTTTAAACGAAGAAGTAATTGACCAAGGAGGAACTTACATGAAAAACAATTTATTTGAAACTGGCGGAAACCAAACAGTATTAACGCATGCCGATGAAGAAGCTATCATTGAATTAGCTAAACAACGTAATAGCAACGGTTTCCAAGATGCATTAAAAACTTACATGTCTGAACATCAACATTTACAACATGGAATTGATCAAATCGATACTTTATTTCCTGAGTTTACTAATTTAAATCCAGGTGCTCCAGAATTATTAACAAGAGATCAAGGATTTGTTGACCATGTAATTAACGGTGCACACAAAACACCTTTCTCTAGAATTCGTACTAGAAAAGCCGATGCTAGAAAAGCCGAAATTAGAGCAAAAGGTTATAAGAAAGGTTCACAAAAAACAAAAATCGGTAACATTAATTTATTAACTAGAACTACTGATCCACAAACAGTTTATGTTAAAGATGAATTAGAAAGAGATGACATCGTAGATATTACTGACTTCGATGTGGTTGAATATCAATATGGTGTAATGAATATGGCATTAAAAGAAGAAGTAGCATTAGCTGTATTAATCGGTGATGGTCGTGAAACTGGAGATGCTCATAAAATTTCAGAAGAACATATTAGACCTATTTGGTTAGATGATGATCTCTATACTATTCATGGTGATGTGGATTTAGCAGCTATGAAAAAAGAATTACAAGGTACTAACACTGGAGCTAATTTCGGTGAAGAATATATTTACGCTGAAGCTATGATTAAACAATCATTATTCTTACGTGAACAATATAAAGGAAGCGGAAATGTTGAATTATTCTGCACACCACATATGTTAAATGTTATGCTATTAGCTAGAGATTTAAATGGTAGACGCATCTATTCGTCAAAAAATGATTTAACAAAAGCTTTAAATGTAAAAGACATTGTTACCGTAGAACAATTCGAAGGTAAAACAAGAAAAGTTTCAGAAGGTAACAAAACAAAACAATTATTAGGGTTATTTGTAAATATGGATGATTACAATATCGGTTCTACAAAAGGTGGAGAAATCTCTAAATTCTCAGATTTTGATATTGACTTCAACCGTTACAAATACTTAATGGAAACTAGATTATCTGGTGCCTTAACAAGACCTTACTCAGCAATCGCTTTAGAACTTGATGTTACAGATAAAACTGCAACAGGCGATCGTGTTGGGTAATTTTTAGTTTAAGGAGAAAATCAAAATGAGTAAATGGTACGGCAAGATTGCATATGGGGTAACAAAAGAAATCAAACCGGGATGTTGGTCAAACGTAATTGAAACAAAAAACTATTATGGTGATTTAATTAACGATAGATGGCGAAGACAAACCAGTAATAAAGTTAATGACGATATCAACTTCGTTAGTTCCTTGAGTATTCTTGCTGACCAATTTATCTCGGAACATTGCTATGATTTGCTTTATGCTGAGGTAATGGGTGTTAAATGGAAAATCACTGATATTTCTATTCAATACCCTAGAATACTTCTAACTCTTGGGGGTAAATACAATGGAAAGTAGAAGATTAAAACTGCATGAAATATTAGTAGAAATTTTAGGAGCGGACCATGTGTATTTTCAACCTCCAGAGAATGTTAAACTTGAATACCCTGCAATCGTATACTCAAGAAAACAAATCAGCAATCGTTTTGCAGACAATTTAGTTTACAAGCAAAATTTCACATATCAAATCACTGTCATTGATTATGATCCAGATAGTGCGATAACTGCCAAAATATCAACTATTATAAATTGTTCATATCAAAACAGTTATATTGCAGATGGACTAAATCATGACGTTTTTAATTTAATTGTATAAGGAGGATTAAACAATGGCTGCATTAGTTTGGGATCAAACTGGAAAAAAATATTATGAAACAGGCGTAGATAAAGGCGTTTACTATCCTTTAGAAGCAAGTGGTGCCTATGGTACAGGAGAAGCTTGGGACGGATTGATGTCTGTCGAAGAAAGTCCATCAGGTGCGGAACCTTCAGCAATCTACGCAAATAACCATAAGTACTTAGAATTAATGTCTGAAGAAGAATTTGCAGGTACTATTGGAGCTTACACTTACCCTGCAGGCTTTAACGCTTGTCAAGGTGTTGCAGAAATGAAAGAAAATACTGGTGTTTATGTCACTCAACAAGTAAGAAAGCATTTCGGATTTTCTTATAGAACATTAGTTGGTAATGACACAGAATTAGATGATCACGGATATAAACTACATTTGGTTTATAATGCATTAGCAAAACCATCTAGTCAAACGAATAACTCAAAGAATGATTCTGCGGAAGCTAAAGAATTATCTTGGGAATTCTCTACAACACCTGTTGAAGTAGGAGTTGATAAATTAAAACCAACTGCACATATCGTTATTGATAGTAGAGTTATCGATGCTGGTAAATTAAAGAAAATCGAAGACTTAATTTACGGTACAGAACAAAAAGAAGCAACTTTACCTTCACCAAAAGAAATTTATAACATTATTGTGGCAGAAGGATAATCGAATTGTGGAATCGTGTAAAAAGCGATTCCTTTTTATTTTATTATTTTTAAAGGAGAGAGAAAAACATGTACAAATTAAATATTTCATATCAAGATTTTAATGGAAATGATCGTAAAGATTCATTCTTTTTTAATTACACTGAGGCTGAGGTGCTTGAATTAGATTTTCAAGAAAAAGATGGAATTGAAGGATATATTAACAGAATCATAAAAGCTGAAGATGGAAAAAGTATCATCAAATTCATCAAAGAAATTATCTTAAAAGCGTATGGTGAAAAAACAGCTGACGGAAGAGGTTTTGTTAAATCAAAAGAATTATCTGATTCATTTGCAAGTACTAATGCTTTTTCAAAATTATTGTTAAGTTTGGCAACAGATGCAAAAGCTGCTGCTTCATTTATTAATGGATGTACATCTAAAAGCTTAGTTGTTAAAGATTTAGAAGAAAACGAAAGCGATACACCAGACGCGTAATACATTATGTTAAAACTATTTGTTCCTGAAGGAGAAGATTGGGATTCGGATAAAGAAATGTTCATACCGATTCCATCCGCAACCATCGAATTAGAACATTCATTAATGTCGTTAAAAAAATGGGAGGAAATATGGTGTAAACCTTTTTTGTATACTGAAAAGCTCACCTTAGAAGAAAGGATGAGTTATGCAAAGTGCATGACCGTAACACCAAATGTGGATGATAGTATTTACGAACGTTTGACTGAAAAAGATTTTAAAGAAATAGAGCAGTATATAAATTCACCGCATACTGCTACAAAACTTAATAATAATTCCACATCAACAAAAGGTGGAATTAAAAAGAAAGAGATTATGACTGCTGAAATGATTTATTATTACATGATTAATCTCCATATACCTATTGAAATGTCAAAATGGCATCTCAATAGTTTATTAACATTAATTAATTTATTTGTGTTAAAAAATGCTCCGGAAAAGAAAATGAGCGAACAAGATTTAGCTTTACAATATGCTGAATTAAATGCTATAAGACAAGCACAAATTCGAAAAGATAGAGAAAAAATGAAAGGAGAATAACTATGGCTAATTCAGAAACAATTTTAAATATTGCTAGAGGATGGTTAGGATGTAATGAAAAAGATAACACTCATAAGCAAATTATTAATGTTTATAATGCACATACACCTTTAGCTAGAGGTTACAAAGTAAAATATACAGATTCATGGTGTGCAACATTCGTAAGCGCATGTGCTATTAAAGCTGGTTGCACTAATATTATCCCTACAGAATGCAGTTGCAATAAAATGATTGAATTATTTCAAAAGATCGGATGTTGGCAAGAAAATGAATCAGTAACACCTGCATCAGGCTGGATTATTTTTTATGACTGGCAAGATAGTGGTGTTGGTGACAATAAAGGTTCTTCTGAACATGTTGGTATTGTTGAAAAAGTATCCGAAGGAGTTATTACTGTAATCGAAGGAAATAAAAACGATTCGGTTGCTCGAAGAACATTAAAAGTTAATGGAAAATATATTAGAGGTTATGGTGTTCCAAACTTTAATCAAGTTGCAGTAAAACCTATTGAAAGCGTAAAGAAAACAACATTATACAAAGTAAGAGTTAATACGCCAAGTGGTTTAAACTGTAGGAAAAACCCATCAGTTAATGCCAATATTGTAACAGCTTATCCTAACCACACGCCTTTAGACATTATTGCTGAAAGTAATGGATGGGGAGAAACAGCTGATGGATGGATCCTATTGAAATATACTGAAAAAATCAATAGCGATGCTATTATTCAAAATGGAAATAAAAATACTGGTAAAGCTCTCGGTAATTATAAAACAACAGCTAAACCTGCTTTAAAGGTAAGAGAAGGGCCTGGCGAATCTTATGATAGAGTTCCTAAAAGTAAATTAACAAAAGATGGACAAGCTCATTCCAATGAAAATGGTGGATTGTTACCTGGAACTACAGTGACAGTCTCAGAATGGATTGATGACTGGGCAAAGATTCCATCCGGTTTTGTTAAAGGAACATATCTAGTAAAAGCTTAATTCAAATGATTTCAATAGAACAAAAGGGCGATTTTAAAGCTCTTACTGCTTATCTAAAAAAAGTAAACAAAAACACAAAAATAGAAATTTTAGATAAATATGGACAAGAGGGAGTTCGTCTACTTTCTAAGGCTACTCCTGTACGTTCTGGTAAGACTGCCAATTCTTGGTATTACAAGATAGAACGTAGTAAAAATTCAGTATCTTTGAATTTCTATAATTCAAATGTAAACAAAGGAGTTCCAATAGCTATCATCTTACAGTATGGACATGGAACTCGTAATGGAGGTTGGGTACAGGGTCGAGATTATATCAATCCTGCTATCCAACCTCTTTTTAATAAATTAGCTCAAGAAGCATGGAAAGAGGTGACTGAAGTATGAGTCGAGAAATAGATGAAAAAATTGTCTCGATGCAATTTAATAATAAAGATTTTGAGAAGAATGTAGGTGTTACATTATCTACATTAGAAAAATTAAAAAGTAAATTAAATTTCAAAGAGTCACTTAAAGGTTTTGAGCAATTAGATAAAGGTGCAAAAAAAGTTGATTTTAGTAAGCTTCAAAATGGAGTTGAAACTGTCAAATTAAAGTTGTCTGCTATGGAAGTTATTGGAATAACTGCTTTAACTAATGTTGCAAACAGTGCTATAAACACTGGAAAACAACTTGTTAGTGCCTTAACGATTGATCCAATTAAAACAGGGTTGGACGAATATGAAACACAAATCAATGCAATACAAACAATTTTAGCAAATACTGAAAGTAAAGGGTCGAATCTTACGCAAGTTAACGCAGCCTTAGATGAGTTAAATACTTACGCTGATAAAACTATTTATAACTTTACGGAAATGACTCGAAACATTGGAACATTTACAGCGGCAGGGGTCGACTTGGACAAATCGGTATCCTCTATTAAAGGTATTGCCAACTTAGCAGCTGTATCTGGTTCGACTAGTCAACAAGCTTCAGTTGCGATGTATCAATTGTCGCAAGCATTAGCTGCTGGTACCGTAAAGCTACAAGACTGGAACTCAGTGGTAAACGCTGGCATGGGTGGACAAATATTCCAAGATGCATTAAAACGAACAGCTACACATATGGGTAAGAACGTTGATGAACTTATAAAAAAATATGGCTCATTTAGAGAATCACTTTCGCAAGGGAATTGGTTGACGACAGAAGTACTCACTGAAACACTAACACAATTATCTGGAGCATATAGTAAAGCTGATTTAATAGCACAAGGCTATACTGATAAGCAAGCTGAGGAAATTAGTAAATTAGCTGAAACGGCAGTAAACGCTGCAACCAAAGTTAAGACTGTAACTCAACTTTGGGATACTTTAAAAGAAGCAGCTCAATCGGGATGGACTCAATCTTGGGAAATAATCATAGGAGACTTTGAAGAATCTAAAGATTTGTTGACCAGTATTAGTGACAGTGCCGGAGCAATTATTCAAGAGACAGCGGATAAACGAAATAAATTATTATCAAATTTAAGTACAGGATATAAGCAATTCATTAACGAAGGAATTTCTGATACTGGAAAATTTGATGAAACTTTTAAACAAGTAGCAAAAGATCATGGCGTTGCGATTGACGATATGGTCACTAAAACAGGATCATTTGAGAAAGCATGTCAGCAAGGTTGGGTTACCGGAGATATGTTAAAAGAAACTGTATCTAAAATGGCTGAATCTTATGCGTCAATGTCTGCTGAACAGAAAAAGAATGCAGGTGTAACTTCAGAAACGATTGATAACGTAAATAAGTTAAATACCTCTTTACAAAATGGCAGTTTATCTGCTGATGATTTCGCTAAGAAATTTAATAGGTTATCTGGTAGACAAAATGTTATTGCCGGATTATCGTCTGCGGTTAATACTTTAGGAAAATATATTTCAAGTATTAAAGAAGCTTGGAAAGATGTATTTCCTGATATGCAAGGAGAAATGCTATATAAATATACAGAACAATTTAAGAAATTCTGTGAATCGTTAAAACCTACAGAAGAACGTTTGAATAATCTAAAACGAACTTTTGAAGGTCTTTTTTCTATTCTAGATATTTTTAAAAAAGGATTAGAAACAGTTATTAAAACTATTTTTAGTTTTGTAAACTCAGATGGGACATCATCTTTAATTGATTTACTACTAAGTTGCACTGCCAGTATTGGGGATTTCTTTACATCGCTAGACAATGGATTTGAAACAACAAGCGTTACTGAAAGCCTAGGTAAAGTTGTTACTGGAATTTCAAATTTAGTAGTTGGGGTTACAGGATCATTACACAATTTCGCCGACGCATTAGGTATCATCGGTGGTTATGTCAGTAAATTTGTCGATAGTATTTGGAACGGATTCGGTAAACTATTTGGATGGATCACAGATAATATTTCAACAAAAGATATATTTGCAGGTCTATTCGGTGCAGGTGTTTTCCAAGGTGTCAAAACATTTAGCGGATTATTAGATAAAATTGAAGAATCTGTTGGAAAAATATCGGGAATAGTTGATGAAGTGAAAGGAATTTTGCATGATAAATTGAACTTTAAAGAAACCTCTTCTGATTTATCTTCAGGATTAGCTGAAATACATGATGCTTTACAAGCGTTTACAAGCGGTATTAAAACTGTGACATTAGTTTCTATTGCCACTTCAATTGGAATTTTAACAGCATCATTGAAAACAATTTCGAAAATCAAAATGGTTGATGTTGGTAAAGGTTTGACAGCAATGGGCGTTATGTTCTTTATGCTTGACAAATCATTTAAATCAATTTCGAAAATAGTATCTGGAAGTAATTTAAGAGGAATTGTGAAATCTGGAGCCGCTCTTATCTTAATATCTCAATCAATCAAGGTTCTTGGTAAGGCGCTAACAATTATAGCGAAAATCGATGGAATAAGATTAACTAAAACTCTCGTAACGCTACCAATCGCTTTAAAAATATTAATAACATCTATGAAAAGCATGGATGGTGCAAAAGTATCACCTTCGAGCATGTTAGCAATAACAGTAATAAGTAAATCTTGTGAAACTTTAGCAAAGGCACTTCAAGAATTTGGAAAAATGTCATGGGACAAAATAACTAGAGGATTGACTGCTATGGGAGGTGCTTTAGCCGAATTATCTATTATTACTAAATTGACTGATAAATATTTTGGTAAAGCATCAGTATTAAGCAGTGTTTCTTTAAATATTGCAGTTAAGAGTTTAACTGATATGGCTGACGGATTAAGCACTTTTGGAAAGATGAGCTGGAAGACCATTACTAGAGGTCTAGCAGGAATGGGCGGAGCTCTATCAGAAATTAGTATCATTACTGGTGTTGCTGGTAAATTAGCTAAAACAGATAGCATTAAATCATCAACAGCACTTGTTATTGCAGTTCAAAGCTTAAGTAAAATTGCAAAATTCATGAAACAAGTAAGCGTATTGTCTTGGGAAGATATAGCTAAAGGATTATCTGCTATGGGAGGAGCGCTTACAGAGTTAAGTGTATCTATCGGTATTTTAGGTAAACTAGGAAAAGGAAAAAGTTTATTTGCGTCTACATCAATCTTAATCGCAGTTCAAAGCTTAGAAGAAATCAGTAAATTCTTACATCGAATCTCATTCTTAAGTTGGGAAGAAATTGCAAAAGGTCTAGCAGGAATGGGCGGAGCATTTGCTGAGCTCGCCATAGTTACAGGTTTACTTGGTAAATTAGCTGGACTATCAGGATTAGTAGGAGCCGCAACAATCTTAATTGCAGTTCAAAGTCTAGAAGAAATATCAAAGGCTTTACGAAAGATTGGAAAATTAAAAGAAGATGAAGTCATAAAAGGATTAGCTGGACTAGGAGGTGCTCTTGTTGAATTAGGTGTAGTCAGTGGTTTGCTTGGAACGCTAACTGGACTAAGTGGACTACTAGGCGCAGGAACTATCGTTGTCGCTATATCAAGCTTAGGCGAATTAGCAGATGCTTTGAAGAAATTTGGAAGTATGTCATGGTATGAAATAAATCGTGGATTAGACGCAATGGGCAAAGCTTTAGGCAATATTGCTATAGGAAATTTAGCAAATACCTTAGGCGGACTAGGAGCACTAACTATTGCCAAAGTAGCTAAACCTATCGGGGAGTTAGCAGATTCCATTAAGAAATGGGAAAAAGTCTATATTTCACCAAATATGAAACCTGACTTAATTAATCTATCACAAGGAATTAAAGCATTTACCCTAGGAGGTTGGGGAGCAAACACAATAAAAAAAATCGCACAACCTTTAGGTGTTTTAGCGGATTCGCTCAAACGTTGGGAAAAAGTAAGTATATCTCCAAACATTAAACCTGATTTAGTTAACTTATCAGAAGGCGTTAAATCTTTCACTCTTGGCGGATGGGGCGCTGATACAATCTCAACACTTGCTAAACCGATAGGAACATTAGCTGACTCAATTAAGAAGTGGGCGGACGTAAGCGTATCACCAAATGTTAAACCGGATTTAATTAATATAGCTGATGGTATCAAATCATTCACTCTTGGAGGTTGGGGAGCAGATACTGTCACTAAGGTTTCAAGTTCACTAGGAACTTTAGCTGACTCACTTTCAAAATGGGAAAATGTTTATGTATCGCCTAACGCCGAAGCTGATTTAACAAGAATTGCAACAGGAGTTAAGGCGTTCACATTTGCCTTTGGTGGTGGGTTCTCAATTGATGTAATTGCTAAACCATTAGGCAAATTAGCAGATTCTGTTAAAAAATGGGAAGATGTCAACGTATCTCCAAATGTAAAGCCAGACATGATCAATATAGCTGAAGGTGTTAAAGCATTCAGTTTTGCAGGTATAGGTGGTTTCTCTATTGACTTTATAGCCAAACCATTAGGTAAATTAGCAGATTCTGTTAAGAAATGGAAAGATCTTAGTGTATCACCAAACATCAAACCTGATTTAGTTAATATTGCAACTGGCGTTAAAGCATTTACTTTTGCAGGACCTGGAGGTTTCAGTATAGAAACAATTTGTGCGCCATTAGGAACGCTAGCGGATTCAATTAAAAAATGGGCTGATGTTTATGTATCACCAAATGTTAAACCAGATTTAACAAATATTGCAGAAGGGGTAAAAGCATTTTCATCAACTGGTGTAGGAGGAGCAGTCTTATCCGAAATTGCAAAACCACTAGGAACCTTGGCGGACTCACTTTCAAAATGGACAAATCTTACATTCCCTGGAAATATTTCAAACGATTTAAGTACGTTAGCTACTGCTTTAAGATTATTTGGTAGCGTAGGAGATATATCTGGTTCATTGGGAGCATTAAAAAGTGTAGTAAGTAGCTTAGAAAAACTAAATGCTATAAACATTTCGAGTATTAGTTCTGGAATTGTTGGATTAGGTTCAGCCTTTGTTACATTAGGTTCAAACGCAAGTTCTTTGGCGGGTGTTGGATCGTTAATTGTATATAATATTGTAAATCCTTTAGAAAATTGCAAAACCAGAGTTACAAATGCAGTTAACGGAATTATGTCAACAATTTCGTCTGCAGCTAATAGCAATAGTGGAACTGTTAAAACCGCATTTAGTAATATTGTTGAAGCAATTCTTCAAACACTTAATGGTAAAACTGGAAAATTTGAAAAAACAGGTCAACAATTTGGAACTAGCATGGCGAATGGGATCAATGGAAAAAGAGAGGCAGTTGTCTCAGCAGTAGCTAATATGGCAGCTGCAGCAACAAATGCATCTGGGAATATAGTTCATTACAACACATTTTATAATAATGGAGCCTATCTTATTCAAGGCTTTATTAACGGAATGAAAAGTAAGAAAAAAAAAGCAATCGATGCTGGAAGCGAAATTGCATCAGCTGCGGCCAAAGCCAGTGCCAAAGCACTACAAGAACATTCGCCATCGAAAGTTGGATATGGAATAGGGGCTTATTATGGAGAAGGCTTAGTTAATGGTATTATTGGTAAAGTAAAAGCGACAAAAAATGCCGGTACAGCCTTAGCTAATGCATCAATTGATTCTGTACGCAATACAATGAGTAAAGCTAAAGAATTGCTTAACAATGTTTCAACAAACAACCCAGTATTAACGCCTTTAATGGATTTATCAAATGTTAATAGTGGCCTTTCTCAAGTTGAAACCATGTTTAATCGATCACGTTCATTAGCTTTAGCTAGTTCAATCAACGTTCAATCACAAGCTCAATCGTTAAGAGAAACTGTTGATAATGCCGTAAATTCCGCAATTGGAAAACTTAATGAAAATATTCAAAATGGAGATAAAGAAACTAATGTAACTATCGAAGTTCCAGTCAATATTGACGGACGTGAAGTTGCAAAGGCTACAGCTCCATATACAAAAAAAGAAATAGATAAAATTCAAACTAGAAATGATAGAAAGAGAGGTATCCTATAATGGGATTAAAGGAATATTTTGCCTCTCTTCCTTTACCTGATAGTGCGATTAAGATTGGAGACATGTATCTCGAAGAAGAAATCGTAGGTTATCGTACTAATTCAGTTAAGGGTAGAGAGACTATGAGTGTTGATATTACTGAAATATCTGTAGGTAAATCGGATGGTTCGACATATCGATACAAAAAAGAAGAAACTAGATCATTAGCAATAAATTTCCTCTTGATAGCGGATACCACATCTGAATATCAAGATTTGGCTAGGAAATTCAAACAAGCTTTATCCAAAGAAGAGCAACATTTTATTTTTAGAGATGAGCCTGAAGTATATTACATTGGGACTGTAGAATCAATTGACGCAGACCCAATTTTTTATATGGAAGGAGTTGGATGTGCTGGAACAATCAATATTCACTGCTCTGATCCACATAAATATGCAGTGCAAGAAACCACAGTATATGCCACTTTGGATAATGGATATACATTTGGCATCGATTATAAAGGAACCTACCCAACCAAACCTAAAATTGAAGTTACAATGGGAGCTGATAATGGCTATGTTGGCTTTCTTGATCAAAATGGACATATCTTAGAATTTGGAAATGTCGACGAGGCAGATGGAGAAACTAAACAACGTAATGAACGATTAGTGACACTTAGTGATTTTGTAAAAGCTAAAGATGACGTCGGCGGTTATGATGTTATGCATCCAAAATACGGTTCTAATGGCGAACTAGGAACTGGGCGAATCTCAACAGGCGGATATACTGACGACTATTTGATTCTTAGAAATTCAGGTAGACCATATAACACTGCTGGTGGAGGGTTAAGAACAATTGAAATTCCAGTAGATTCTCAAGGCGCTAAAGGCGCCAAAAACTGGTACTCATATTTTCATCTAATATTTTATGCAGGCGCAATGGGGCAAACGGGAGAAATGTCAATAGCATTTTGTACTGAGGACAATAAACTTATTGCAGGATGTAACTGGTTTAAAACTGATAAAACAGGTAATACGGGATATTATCAGTTTATAACATATCAAAAAGCCGATCCAGGAAGTCCATTGATGCCATGGAAAGTATTAGCAACATATAGCTATATAACATCACATTTGCATGAACAAAATCCTTGGTATAGTGATTGGGGGCATTGCGATTTGAGAAAAGAAGGATCTAAATTAACTTTCTTTTATTGGGGTAAATATCCAACCTTTGTAATCCCAGAAATAGAAGATATGGTTTGTACAAAAATACAAATTGGCATAAAAGAATATGATAATCATAGTATGCTACAATATTATGGTTTTAACGCAATGTCATTTGATAAATTAAATGTCAATTATTGGGTAGATTCAACAAACTTATTTGCAAAAGATGATAAATTAGAGGTAGACACAAATACGATGGAAGTAACCTTAAATGGTATGGATAAATCGTCTATTGGAAAAATTGGTAACGATTGGGATAATTTTGAATTACAACCCGGTACCAATCAGATCAAAACAGTCCTATCTTCATGGAATACAACACCACCAACTTTAAAATTAACGTATAGGGAGGCATTCTTATGATAATTTATTTTGCTGATAAACAAATGAATATCGTGAGCGTTGCCTCGTCTAATACTAAGCAAGGTCTAATACTTGCAAATGACGATAAAGTCGAAGATGTTGATACCGGTGCTGTGACTTTTGAATTCGATTTATATTTTACTGAAAAAAATCGTGAAAAAGCGATGAATTCAGCAGTTGCCGGTAATTATATCTTAAAAAAGAATAAAGATAGGTATGAATTCTATACAATTATTGATAGTGAGTATGATACTCAAACCATGTGTATCAATGTATATGCTGAAGATGAAGGCTTAGATTTATTAAATGAAGTAACTGATGATACCTTTTTACAAAACACTATAGCACATCCTATTGCTTATTACGTAAACACATTGCTTTATGATACTGGATTTGAAATAGGATTAGACGAACTAGGATCGACAAGAAGTAGAACCTTACAATGGGAAGCTGGTAATACGGCAACTGCGCAATTAGATACAGTAGCAAATGCTTTTGAAGCAGAGATATCATTCAGTTTTGAAATCGATGGGTTAATGGTTAAAAAGAAGATTGTCAATATTCATAAAAAAAGAGGTAATACAGATGTAGCTACTCTTAGATTGGATAAGCAAATAAACAATATTAAAGTTAAAAAGTCTATAGCTAATTTAGCTACTTGTTATCGAGTTACTGGTGGAATTCCTGAAGGTGCTGAAAATCCTGTTACTTTGGTTGGTTATAAGTATGACGATGGCGATTTTTATGTTAGCGAGAGCGGTTGGCTGATGTCACGTAACGCTCTTTCAAAATGGAGCCGATATCAATGGGAACAAGGTCTATCTAATGATGTTGGGCATATTGTTAAAAATTTCACCTCAAGTCTTACTACTCAGCAAGACCTTTTTAATTCCGCATTATCATCTTTGAAAAAAGTTTGTGATACTCAAGTCGAATATGAAGTGGATATTGCAATCTTACCTGATAATGTAAGGATTGGAGATACCATTAATATAGTAGATGAAAGACATAGATTATACATTAATGCTCGTGTTCTTAAACTTGAAACTAAAGAAATAGAAGGAACATCGACAGCTACTTTAGGTAACTATAAATTAAGAGATTATGATGTTTCTCAAAAAATACAGGATTTATCAGATGAATTCGTTAAGTTAGCTTCCAAAAGACAATTATATACTTGGACTGTATATGCTGATGATGATAAAGGATTGAATATTTCTGTTAAACCCGAAAATCATACTTACATTGGTGTTAGCTATAATCATATGACTAAGCAAGATGATGCTGAATCTATCAAACATCCTGAGATTTATGAGTATATTAAGATTAAAGGCGAAGATGCTGATAAATCTTATACATGGATTAAATATGCTGATAATGCTGATGGAACTGGAATATCATCAAACCCTATAGGTAAAGTATACATTGGTTTTGCTTTTAACAAGAAAGTTTCAATGGAAGATACTGATGAAAGTAATGACCCTAGTAATTACAAGTGGTCTTTGATAAAAGGTAAAGATGCTGTTACTTATTATACTTGGATTAAATTTGCTACTGATGAAAACGGATCTAATATGTCTGATAGTCCTATAGGAAGAGATTATATTGGAATTGGTATAAACAAAGAATCATCTATACCGTCTACTAATACAAGCGATTATGTTTGGACAAGACTTACCGGAAAAAATGGCGACGATGGTGTTGGAGTATCTTCAATTACCGAAGAGTATTATGTTTCAACTTCTCACACAAGTTTACAAGGTGGAGAATGGAAAAACAGTATTCCTGATATTCCAGCAGGAAGTTATTTATGGTCAAGAATGGTTATAACTTATACTGATGATAAAACTGTAACCGGGGTGGCCAAATGTCTTTCTGGAAATGACGGAGTAAGTTTGAAATCAATCAAAATACAATATTATTTATCAGATTCTTTAGAAGAACCACTCAATGGAGAATGGACTTATATTCAGCCTGAATTTGACAGAACGAAATATCTTTGGAAAAGACAGGAAATCACATTTACAAATGACGTTATTGATTATACGGAACCGGAAATTGAAATCGCATGGTCTTCAGCAATAGACATTACTGTTGGAGGAACCAATTTATTAAGAAACAGTAAAAAGTTACAAGGTAATGAATACTATCAGGTTGTTAATGGTGAAGAAGATAGAATCTCGGTTACGAATCCTTATGGCGATACTGAAGATGATATTTTAAGAATTGATTTTTCATCAAACAATACTCTTTTGAGATGTTTGAAACCATTTCCAATACTAGACTTTTATTCGTTTAGTATATGGGTTAAAAGTGAATCGAATGATTGTGTTCTAAAAATCAAAATAAATGATGCAACTTATACTTATGATGTAAAAACTTCATGGACTAGAGTACAAATACATTTTACTTTGTATGAATTGGAAAATGCTAATATTGATATTTCGTGTGAAGGTGGGGTTTTATATTTTTATGAAGCTAAACTTGAAAAAGGTGATTATTGTACAGATTGGTCACCATCCATCAAAGATTTAAACGCAATAGTTGAATTTGCGAATGAGTATTATTTATCAATATCAAATGAAGAGCTGGTAAATGGGAGTTGGGATGAAACTTATCCTCAATGGTCATCTGGTAAATTCATTTGGAAACGTGTAAAGAAGAAAATGTCAGACGGCTCAATCGAATATAATGAACCTGTTTTAGTTGACGTCATAAAAAAAGAAATTGAAGAATCCATGAAAAATGTTCAGGCTACATTAATGAATAAAATTACTGATGTAGATGGTGTTCGCAGTTCAAATATTGCCGAAGTAAAGCAATTGATCAATGATAACTATAATGCGGTACAAGCTCAAATGAGTACAGTAACACAGGACATGAAATCTTTCACAATTACTACTGAAAGAATCACTGATTTTACTGAAAAATTAAATGGGTTATCTACAAAAGAAGATATTAAACAGTGGGCTAGATTTGAAGATGGCGTTTTGGAATTAGGAGAAAGTAATTCTACTTGTAAAGTTAGATTATCTACTAAAGAATTAGGATTCTATGACTCAAATACTAAAGTAGCTTGGGTATCAAATAACCAACTTCACATTAACGAAGCTGTAATCATGAATAGGATCATACTTGGTGAATTTGTCTTTGAATATGTTGAAGGTTTGGGATTGCTTATTTATTAAAGGAAGGAAATCAAAATGAAAAGAGAATATTTTACTGGTGAAGGTACCGATAATTATGATATTCGAATCATGGTATATTCAAATACGTTATATCCAGTATGGCAAGTTAAATGTGACATAACGCTGTATATAAGATATAACGGAAAGAATTTTCCACATAAAGCAGATATAGATTGTTATGCTGGTATTAAAGCTTATGAATTTGAAGACAAAATATCACATACATTTACCTCAAACAGCTGGGAAGAAATAATAACATTTTCAAGCAGTCTTTGGTACGACGATTCCGGTAGCTTTTCTGATATGTTATTTGTGACAGCATTACCTAGTGATGCTAGCAACATGATGGCAGTAAAAGAAAATGTAACCCTTGAAGGCACACCAAAGGGTTCAATGCTGATTAGTTGTACATGCGATTCAAAATATATTTCTGGAACCTTCGAATGTCAATGGGCATCACCAGTATATGGCTCTTGGAACTGTTTATATTTGCATGTATTTAGTAATTGTTCAGATATACATGCATATAATCAAGGGGTTGATATATATTGTCTCTTAGGCACATGTACTGATGAAAACGCTACTGAAACCAATAAAATCATTTTAAATGATAAAGAACTAAAAGCTATAGCTGACATTGCTCAGGAAGACTCTGCAGATTTATATTGCGAATGTCGAGTGTTAGCCTTTAAGTCGGATCATAGTGACATGCTAGGTGTAAATTATCAAATGCAATTTTGCAGTGATAAATTACCGAATGATGAATCTAATACAACAACATTAAGTTTAGAAATCGAAGAAAAGTATAAACCGAATTTAAAAACAGTAGATATTACACCTGTCAACGGTTCAAATGGATACGTATTGTCAGGATATTCTTCTGTTAAGTTTGAATTAGATGCTGATATTGCCGAAACATCTTACAAATCTCCAATTGTAAGATATGTGATTCAAGGAGAGGGTATTAACTATAGCGGGTCAGGTAAGACATATACATCACCAATTTTAACAAAGACTGGTAAGTATGCATATACTGTAACAGCTTATGATCAAAGAGGTAGATCTGATACTAAAACTGTTATTGTTGAAGTGGTTGCTTATGACAGACCTAGTGGAAGCTTAAAAGCGTATCGTTGCGATGAAGACGGAACTAGAAATGATGTTTCGGGAACTTATATACATGTTGATACGACTTATTTGATAAGTAAGTATACATCATTGGAATTTTTATCATTATCTATTGGAAACAATGTTGTGTCTACAGAATTTGAAGCTACTTATGCAAATAATTTTGGCAATTACGATATTAATACGCCATACGAAGTTGTATTAACAATAAAAGACAGCTTTGGAGAAACTTTAACATTAAGAACCGAAGTTAAAGTAACATTCATGCCAATAATGATTGCTGAAACTAAAGATGCTATCGGCATAGGAGGTGTTACTCCCGGACCCTCTAAAACAGCGCGATTTGGATGGGAAGTTCAACTTCAAAATGGATTAAAAGAATTTGTAAATTTGGTTGATTTGATATATCCAGTAGGTTCTCAAATATATAATGCAAACAAAGAATTTAATCCTAATAAATATTATCCAAATACAACATGGGTAAGGATTAAAGGATATGTACTTGCTGGTATAAATGAGGATGATACTGACACAACAGCCAATACAACGTTTAATAAGGAAGCCGGCGAAAAAATTGGTAGTAAATGGCTACATAAACACAGCCATCAACTTAATGGACATGCATTTAATTGGGGTTCAACCGGTTGGGCTAATGAAGTGTATGCACAAAATGCTATTGCGGTTGCCGGTAATCCACCATCAAATAACTTGATGACGAGTCAAGGATATTGGAATTGGTCTAAGGATTCAGGTAGTGGCGATGGACAAAATATCCAACCAACACAGCTTACTTATATTTGGGAAAGAACTAAATAATTCTTTCTCATTTTTATTTTATACAAAGGAGGAAAATACATGCTAGATACTGGAAATAATTTGGTATTATCGGTTGAGACTGATAGAACTATTAACCTTAATTCATCTAGATATTTTTTAGGTGTAGAAGGGGATAAAGAAGTTAAGATTATCAGATTTCAGTTAGATAGATATTATTGCGGTATTGATTTATCCGTATTCAAGCCTAGAGTTAACTATAAGCTCTCAAATAGTAAAGAATACTATGGCGAAGCTACTATGGCTGACTTTGACGAAGATTACATTTACGTCGAATGGACATTAGACCCATCAGTAACAAGTGTTAAAGGTCGAGTAGATTTCTTAGTGCAATTAACTAAGCTTGATGAAGATGGATCAATCTTAAAGCGATATAACAGTACAATGGCTATGGGTAGAGTTGAAGAAGGTTTAAACCCAGAAGATCAATTACCTGAATCAATTAAGAAAGATATCTTAGCCATTGCTGAAGATACATTAACTCAGTTGAAAGAATCTAAAACTGAATTCGATAGTCGATTGAAAATTATTAGTGATAAGCAAAATGAAATTATTGTTCGATTAGACGCAACTGATTTGAAAATCGATAAATTTGATAACGATTATGAAGCAAAAATGAATGCATTTCATACTGATTATCAAGAAAAAATGGAATCGTTCGAAAATGATTATTCAGAAAAAACAGCATCAGCAATTAAAAATATTCAAGATACAACTGCACAATCAGTTGCAAATGTAGAAAATGCTAAAGATGAAGCTCTACAAAATATTCAAAATAAATTTACTGAATCCATAAATAATATTGATGAAGCTGAAAATAAAGCTATTAAAAATATTGAAAATTCAGGAGAACATTATCAAGAACAAATCAATACTTTACAACAAGAAAGCGCACATCAAGGTGAAGTGCTCGATAAAATGAATGCGGAAGTTGATCTAAAAGTTACTCAACCTTACTTAAACAATAATGATTCTACGTCTATTACTTCAAGTGATAACGGTTTAATGAAGAATATCGTCATTAAAGGCAACACCGAACAGGTGCAAACTACAGGTAAGAATTTGTTGGAACCATATGGCAGTTTCCCTAAAACATCATCAAATATTACTTTTGACTTAAAAGAAGATGGGTTTCATATTAATGGTAAATGCTCAGGAAATAGTTCTTACATACCGATATATTCAAATACATTACAGCCCGGCACATATTATGTTAATGGAATAACAGGTGGTTCTAATTCAAGCTATCAGTTAATGGTGTTTAAAAACGATACAATTATGGGCTATGCTACTTATAATAATTTTAAAATCACATTAAGTGAAAGTGCGACAATAAAATTACAGTTATATGTATATTCAAGTTATGGGACTTTTAATGATTTGGTTTTACCTTATATGATATGTAAAAATGAAAGTGAATTAACCACTTACGAACCCTACACTGGCGGTCAGCCATCACCTAATCCTGACTATCCTCAAGAAGTTAAGGGTGTTAATGAAATTAGCGGTAAGATTGTTGGGAAGAATATAGTAAGTGATACTGAAAATGGTTATATTCAAACTAATGGAACGGTCTTAAATTCTATAGATGTTACACAAAACGAACAAGTCACAAAAAACTTTATTAAATTAAATCCAAAACAAAAATATTTAACGTATTCATACAAAGCTACAATTACTAAAAATTATTTGTGGCTTGGAATCGGGGTATATGATGAAAAATATAATTTTATCACAAGATTAGGCGGTGCTGTAAGTAACACTAGCACTGGAAATTTAAAATCAAGCGGCATATATGAAATACCTTCTAATGCAAAATTCATTAAAGTATCGTATAGAAAATACAATGATGGTATATTACAACTCGAATATGGTCAGACCGCAACTGACTACCAACCATATCAATCTCAACCATTCAACTACACTCTACAAAAACCACTCTATCGTTTAAGCGATTCAGTATATGATTATATTGATGTCGATAAAGGTAAGATTGTAAGGAATGTAGGTGTTGTAACTTTCGATGGAAGTGATGATGAAGAAATCAGTAAGGTTAGCAATACAAATATCAATGTGTATCAGTTCAGTAGAGCGATTAATTCAATTGAAAAATATGCTAAATATGCTAAATGTGATAGCTTTCAAACCGCAACAGCATATGCGAATGATTTACTAAGAAATGATAATAAAATATATACAGCCACTGCTAGTTGTTATTTATCTTTTGACAAAATGAATACGGTTGAAAAATTAAAAGTCTATTTACAACAAAAACCAATCACAGTTTACTACCAACTTGCTACTCCAACTGAAGAACCAATCCCACCAGACTTACAAACCCTACTTAACTCATTAAAATCATACTATCCTCAAACTAATGTTATGTTTGACGGTGAAATTGAACCACATATCAATTTCGATTACAAATTGAACTTAAAATCATGGATTGAAGATAAAGACAATAAAGAAATTGAGTATGGTAAATCGGTTAATGATATTCAGCCATATAGTGACAGCTACATTGAAAAATGGTTTAACTTGATGCGTACTGGTAGGGTGTATACTGTTAAATTTCCGTTATGGGAAACATCTCAATCACCAGTTGGAGAAAAATTAGATGCTAACAGAGGTTTAATCTGCGAACCATCAACTCCAGTATATGCTGGTCAAAATGATTATGATGAAATTCCAGTATTTAAAACATTCGATGTTAACGCATATGTCGATAATGACGGTGAAATTCATCTAACTGCTTTTAAAGGCGATGAAAGCTTCCGAGATGCTGGTAAAGTCGACGTATTCGTTCTAACTATGTCTTATTACGAAAAAACGTGGATCGAAGATGGTTATTGGTATTATTCGATTAGCGATTCTCCAAAACCAGGGTATACCATTACTAAAGAATGCCTTAAAAAAGACGGATCAATCAGACCTTATGCTTTATATGCCAAATATGTAGCAGGTGCTATAGATGGTCAACCATACTCCAGCAAAGACTTGATTCCATGTTATTATCCGTTTGAAACTATCTCAGCTAATCATATGGTTTCATACTGCAAGCAAAGAGGTAAATATTATACAGGTGGGTTGATGTGGGATTATAAATACATCTGGACAAGATTTATGCTTAAATTTGCAAATACAAATTCCCAAGCTGTTCTTGGTGGGGTATTTGATTACGCATTGCAATATCCAATTACTGTAGCTGAAGAAAACGTAAAACGTGTAATTGTTTCAAAATCAAATGCTACTAGATATGTTGTTGGAAGTTGTGTTTCTATCGGTGATTGGGGTGATGCTACTTCAATGGATAGAAGTAATAAAAATTGCCACAATATTGCTAGAAATGTAAAGATTCTTAGTATTGAAGATGTTGATGATAGTAATTCGGCGTTGAATTTGGACTTGGTTGAACCTATTACGACAACCACAACATGTCGAGCTACTACAATGCACTATTTAAGTGGATATTCTGATGAAATTTTAGGACGTGATGGCTCTTTAGGTACCGATCCAAAGAGTGCAAAACATCCTATCGTTATTTCAGGTATTGAATGCGCTGTAGGTGGTTATGAAATTCCATGTAATGCTATGATGAATATTTTAAATGCAAATGGAGATAGAGAGGTCTATATTACACATGATGCCACAAAGTTATCCACAAATACTCAAACTATCATGAATACATGGAAGAAATCCAATATGACAATAAAAACATCTAAAGTAAATAATTGGCAATATATTACTAAGATGGGCATAGATACAGAGTTAGGATGTGTATTGCCGTTAGCTGCAGGAGAAAGCGGTTCAGGTTCATCAACAGGGTTTGGAGATGGACTCTATTGTGATAATGCTGTGACAGGCCAAAGGGAATTCTTGCTTCTTGGCTACCTCGGGCATGGTTCTTTCTGTGGTCTTTCCTGCCTGACTGCTTATTCTGGCTTCTCGTCTACCGGGTGGTCTTACCTTGCTCGTATCTCTATAATGGCTGTAAGGGGTGAATAGCGGCTTGTCCGCTAGAGGGTTCACCCTTTTTTTTATTTTATTATTTAGAAAGGAATTAATCTCTTTATAAGGATATAAAAAATCAAAATGGGACATTTAATCAAAAGCTTGGTTGCTTCTTGGAAACCTCAGGAATGGTTCTATCAGTGGACTTTCCTACCTGAATGCTAATAATGGCTTCTCGAATACCAGGTGGAATTACCTTGCTCGTATCTCTATTTGTATTACTTGGTTATTTGTCGTACCTAAGCAGGACAGCATAATGCTCCATAGATTACTAAAAATTAGACGCAAATCCTATAAGTTAGTAACGAATATGAAAGCCTATAAGTCGAAAAAGAGATTATATTACATGAAAAGATATTGTAAAAATTTTATGTTAACACCTGATTTTATTCAGGATTGTATTGTAAAGTTTATGAATTCATCAAATCAAAAATCTAGATGGAAACGTATGGATGTAGCTTATTTCTTTGCATACTATTATTTCAATAAAAAGGTATATCCGACATACATTAATGCAAAGTACATGCTTCATTTAATGAAGGAACATAGAGATATGATAATACATTTATATCCACGTGTTGCATTGGATTTGTATGAAGAAATCACAGAAGAAAGAATATATTTAAAGCCTATCGAATACCAACAAAGATATGATGAGACAAGTAGAAAAGTTAGAAAGATTGGAATATCGTCCATCAAGCAACAGATCCTTGATTATGTAGCGGTTGAAGCTTGTAAAGATATGTTCAATGCTAAAATTGGAAGATTTCAGTGTGCAAGCATAAAGGATAGAGGAGCTTTGTATGGCGTTGAGGCTATTCAGAAATGGATAAAGAAAAATCCAACACAATGTAAATGGGTATTCAAATGCGATATCAAGAAATATTATCCAAGTATTGATCATGAGAAGTTGTTAGATCTGCTAAAAAGAGATATTAAGAATAAAACCTTGATATATCTACTTGTAACACTTATCAAATCTTATGGAAAGAAAGGACTTTGTATTGGTTCATATCTTTCACAATATTTAGCAAACTACTTTCTATCATATTTATATCATTTTGTAAGTGAATGTTGCTATAGATTGAGAAGAAATAGAAGAAGTGGTGAAGTCAAACGAGTTAATTTATGCAGTCATGTATTATTTTATATGGACGACATTCTATTACTTGGATCAAACAGGAAATATATTCAGAAAGCAGCTGAGATGCTAGAAAATTACACAAATGAACTTTTAGGACTTACTATAAAATCGACCAAACGTTTATTCAGTTTGTCTAAGAATTTCATTGATATGATGGGTTATAAAATATACGAAGACCATATTGCAATAAGAAAAAGAAATTTCAAAAAGATGAGAAGAAAATGGATCAAATTCAAAAATCGAAAATTAGACTTGCATACAGCAAGAAGTATCTGTTCGACTTATGGATTTGTTAAACATACCAACTCATTCAAAATAACAGTTAAATATAAATTAAAAGCACTTATAGAACGTGCTAAAGAGGTGGTGAGTCAACATGATAAACAACGAAAGCGTTTTTACAGAGAAACAACCGAAGTACCGATATTATCCTTTAATTGATGGCACAGCAGATGTATTTATTTATAGATTCAAAGAAGAAAGAAAAATGAAACTGGATACGTCTGGAAAAGTTGATAATGATGAAGAATCGGAAGTAGTTGAACAATCGCTATATGTCTATGAGATGTCAGGGTTTAAAGTTTCACAAGATGAAATCTCCGAAGATGACATCAAAGCCGATCCAATATCTTATTTTGGTTATAAACCATTAGATAGATACGATCAACAAATTATTGAAAATTTAGAAATCGACTACAGACTTTCATGTCTAGAGTTAGGGTTATAGGAGGATGTTAATATGACAACATTTGTAAAAATTAAAAGAGTAATTACAGTAAAAAAAGATAGAGGAATGTTAAATGATGCGGCTAAAGAAACATTAAGAAGTCAAATGGATACTTTCTTATTAAACGGGCGTATTGATGAAGAAGAATACAATTTGTTGACAAAAATGTTAGAAGGTGAGGAATAATGATTACTATGGACGTATTATTAAACTATTTACATCTTCATACTACAATCATTACTGTTGTTATCGCAGTCGTGTTTGATACTTTGTTAGGTGCCATTAGATCTTGGAAAGAAAGAAAAACAAACAGCTCAATTGGAATTGATGGTATGACAAGAAAGACTAGCATGTTAGCGTGTGTAGTCTTTTTAGTTTGCTTAGATTTCTTATTGCATATCAACTTAATCAGTTGGTTGCCTGAACAAATCTTACAAATCTTTAAATTAATCCATATGGATAATATCGGAATAAGTGATTTATTTTCAGTATTGTTTGTAGTATTTGAATTATTGAGCATTCTAAAGAATTGGACACTTATGGGTTTACCTATGTTCAAAGGTGTCAATGAATGGATTAGAAAGTTCTTAGAAACATTTACTGAAGAATTACCTAAAGATGATTAAAATTATTAGAAAGGAGATTTCTATTATACAATCTCTTTTCTTTTTATCTTTCTTGATAGAAAAATATCGCCATCTATCCTAAGATAGAAATATAGGTATGAATAACCACTATATACAATAAGGATAGTCAACTATATTTTAAATGGTAAGTAACAAGTAAGAAACAAACAAAAAAAATCCTTATAAAATCAACATATTTTGACTATATGCTTTACCCTTTAAGTAATTTCCTAATTCAAGAGAACCAAAAGTTGTTTTTTCAATACAAATATCATATTCTTTTTTAGCAGTATTTACCTTGCCATATAGTTTCCAACCATCACTATTTTTAATGCAATGTTCAATTGGCAAATTCTTTCCTTCTTGAGTTTCTAAATAATTATTTTGATGTGTATCGAAAGTAAAAATAACATCATCTTTATTTTGATGATATTGATCAATTAAAGAAGAAAGATACTCATCCAAATATTCAGCTTCTTTAAATCCCAAACTACCATTTACAAAATCTTTTTGATAGTCTACTACAATCAGTAATTTTTTCATAAAATTTCTCCAATCATTTTTATTTAATATTATCATATATATTGACTTTGTAAATAAATATCATATAATATTCATATGAACATATATTCATATGAAAGGAGAAAAAATGGATAAAATCGTTAATAATGAAATTGTTGAACAAGTAAAGAAAGCAATGCCCGAGGAAGAATCTTTATATGATGTTGCTGAATTATTCAAAGTGTTTGGTGATTCAACAAGAATACGCATTATTTGTGCTTTATTTGATCATGAGATGTGTGTTTATGATTTAGCTGCTTGTTTAGATATGACTCAGTCAGCTATTTCTCATCAACTTAGAATTTTAAAAGCCAATAAATTAGTTAAAAATAGAAGAGATGGTAAAATGATGTACTATTCGTTAGATGATGAGCATGTAAAACTAATTTTTGAGGCTGGTTATAGTCATATCATGGAGGATAAATAATATGAAATATAAATATAAGGTTAATGGCCTTGATTGTGCTAATTGCACACAAAAATTAGAAGATGCTTTAAATAAAAAAGAAGAGATTAATGATTGTGTAATTTCTTTTGCAACAGGTATGATGACTTTTGAAAGTAATCAAGAAATTAATGATAATGAACTTCTTTCTTTTATACAATCCATTGAAGACGAAGTAACAATAGATAACCTCTCTACAAACAAAACACATCATTACGATGAATGTAGTTGTGGACACCATCATGAACATAAACATCATCACCATGATGAATGTGGATGTGGGCACCATCATGAACATGAACATCATCACGATGAATGCGGTTGTGGACATCATCATGAACATGAACATCATCACGATGAATGTGGATGCGGACACCATCATGAACATGTGGAAGATCATCGTGAATTGGCTAATTCAATCAAATTTAATATAGTTGGTTTGGATTGTGCAAACTGTGCAAGTAAAGTAGAAGCTGAGATAAAAAAACAATCTTACATTGAAGATGCGGTTGTTAATTTTTCTACTCAAAAGTTAATGGTTAAAGTAAAAAACGATGATTCTTTAATGGAAAAGTTACAAGCTGTTGTTGACTCTGTTGAAGAAGGAGTTGTTTTATCAAAGGAAGATAATCAAAAAATATATAGTAAACCAAAATTATTTGATTTAAAAGAAAATATGGAATTGGTTGAAGGTGTTATTATTTTTATAGGGGCACATTTCTTTGCAGGTGGTTTTGCTACTTTCTTATATTTGTTTGCTTATTTATTAATTGGTTATAAAGTCATTTTAAAAGCAATTAAAAATATTGGTAGAAAAGACTTTTTGGATGAAAATTTCTTAATGTGTTTAGCAACTTTTGGAGCGATTGCTTTAGGTGATTACAGTGAAGCAATTGCAGTTATGCTATTTTATGCTATTGGTGAAATTTTCCAAGGATATGCTGTTAATAAGACAAGATCATCTATTTCTTCTTTAATGGATATTAAAAGTGAGTATGCTACAATTGTAAAAGATGATCAAATGATTCAAGTAACTCCTGAAGAAGTACAAGTAGGAGATACAATTGTTGTTAAAGTTGGAGAAAAAGTACCGTTGGATGGTAAAGTTATTAAAGGAAACAGTATGTTAGATACCGCAAGTTTAACAGGTGAATCAGTTCCTAGAAGTGTTGAAGTAGGAGATGAGGTTTTATCAGGAGTTGTCAATTTAAATGATGTTATTTATATTGAAGTAACAAAACCTTATGCGGATAGTACAGTAAGTCGTATTATTGATCTTGTTGAAAATTCTGCAAGTAAAAAAGCTAAAATTGAAAAATTTATTACCCGTTTTGCAAAAGTTTATACACCAACTGTTGTGGGACTTGCTGTTTTATTATTAATTGTTCCGATGATTATTTTACCAAATCAAAATTTCTATGATTGGCTTTATCGTGCATGTACATTCTTAGTTGTTTCTTGTCCATGTGCACTTGTTATTTCAGTACCTTTAGGTTTATATGCTGGTATTGGTAAAGCGAGTGCTTTAGGTGTTTTAGTTAAGGGTGGAAACTATTTAGAATTATTAAAAGATATTGATACTGTTGTTTTTGATAAAACAGGAACACTTACTAAAGGTGAATTTGAAGTTGTTGAAATTTCAGATGATTATTTATTAGAAATTGGTGCATATGGTGAATATATGTCAAATCATCCAATTGCTAGAAGTATTGTTAAAGCTTATAATAAAGGAATCGATAGTACAAGAATAGAAGATTTTAAAGAAATCGCTGGAAAAGGTCTTTCTGTTGTTATTGATCAAAAACAATATGAATTAGGAAATGAAAAATATTTTCATGAATTAGGTATTGAAGTGAGTCAACCTCAATCTATTGGAACAATTGTTCATATAGCATGTCAAAAACAATATTTAGGACATATCGTTGTTGCAGATGTTATTAAAGAATCTACAATGCCAGGTATTCAAGACTTAAAGAAGGCACATGTTTCAAATACGGTTATGCTTACAGGAGATCATTCAACTGTTGCTCGTGATATTGCTTCTAAAATAGGAATTGATCAAGTATATAGTGATTTATTACCACAAGATAAAGTTACACAATTAGAAAAATTAATGGGTAATGATCATGTTGTAGCTTTTGTTGGTGATGGTATTAATGATGCGCCTGTTCTTGCTAGAAGTGATATTGGTATTGCGATGGGTGGCGTTGGTAGTGATGTAGCTATTGAAGCTGCAGATGTTGTTTTAATGAGTGACGATATTACATCAATTGCTAAAGCCATTCAAGTTTCTCATTATACAAACTTTATTTTAAAAGAAAATGTTACTTTTACGTTATTAATTAAAATTGGAGTTTTAGTTCTTACTTTGTTTGGACTTACAAATATGTGGATGGGTGTTTTTGCTGATGTAGGTGTTACTTTAATTGCTATTTGTAACTCAATGAGAATTTTGTATAAGAAGTCATAATTTTGACTTCTTTTTTTTATTTTGTCCATACTTAAAAGGGTGATTAAAATGAATTTGCTTGAATATTTTGTTTTGCCCTTAATTTCTTTGATTGTTTTGTTTTTACTAACGAAATTAATGGGCTATAGGCAAGTAACAGAGTTATCTTTATATGATTATATAATTGGAATTACAATTGGTTCTATTGCTGCTGAAATGGTTATGGGAAGTTTTAATGATATTTTAAAGCCGTTGATTGGAATGATTGTTTATGGTGTTTTTACTTGGGGTGTTTCTGTTTTAACAAAAAGGTATTTAAATTTTCGCTTTTTTGTTGAAGGGAAACCTGTTGTTTTATTTGAAAATGATAAGATATATTTAAAAAGTTTGGATAAAGCAAAAATTGATTTGAATGAATTGTTGATGAATTGTAGAATGAATGGTTATTTTGAGCTTAACGAGTTAGATAAAATTATTTTAGAAACAAATGGGAAATTTACTTTTTATCCTAAGACATTGTCAAGGCCTTTAAAATTAGGTGATCTACATCAAGAAGTTCAAAAAGAATTTATACCAACAATTCTTATTTTACAAGGAACAATTATTTATGAAAATTTAGAATTGATTCATCATAATCAAAAGTGGTTAGAACAAATTATGAAAGTTCATGGAATTAATCTTCAAGAAATTGTTATTTTGTATGTAGATGGACAACAAACAATACATTTTTATTTAAAAAACGAATTAAAAAGGGATTTTATTTAATCCCTTTTTTGCATATCATATATAATTTTTAAACCTTTGAATGTAAGATCTTTATCATAGGAATCAATCAAATTTGTTTCTTGATAGATCATTCTACCTAGACCACCTGTAGAAACGACTTTTAATGGTTCAGGATATTGGCTTTTAATTTCTTCAATCAGTTTCTCTGTTAAACCAATATAACCATAAACAACCCCTGATTGCATACCTTCAACAGTATTTTTACCAATAATATGTTGTGGTTTTTTTATTGCTACTTCAGGTAGTTGAGCAGCACGATTAGATAACATTTCAGCAGAAATACCAATACCAGGAGCAATTGCGCCACCCATAAATTCACCTTTTGAAGAAATAACATCGAATGTCGTAGCAGTGCCAAAATCAATTACTAAACAAGCACAATGGTGACTATAGTAGGCACCAACAGCATCAACAATACGATCACTTCCTAAAGATTTAGGATTATCATATTTTACAGAAATGCCTGTTTTAATTCCTGGACCAACAATAATAGGTTCTTTGTGGAAATATTTACGAATGGAATTTGTAAAAGAATACATGATTTTAGGAACGACACTAGAAATAATAACATCTTTTATATCTTCAACGGTTACATTATAGGCGCTTAAAAAAGCAAGAATCATAAAACCATATTCGTCTGATGTCCTTTGCAGTTTAGTCGTTAAACGATAATTGCCAATAAGCTGATCATCTTTAAAAAGTCCCATTGTAATATTTGTGTTTCCCATATCTACAACTACTAGCATCTTTATTCTCCTTTAACTTTCATTAATTTTTCTAAAATAATATGTGCTAGATCTTCTTTGCTCATTAAATCTAAATAATCAACAAAGTTTTTTGTAATTAAAGCAACTTTATTTGTATCAGTTTTAAACCCAGCACCATCTTCAAATAAATCATTAACAACTAATAAATCACAATTCTTCTTAAAAAACTTATTTTGAGCATTTTCAATAACATTTTCTGTTTCCATAGCAAACCCACAAATAGTTTGTTTTGTTTTATGTTTTCCAATATAAGATAAAATATCTTCGTTTTTTCCTAATTTTAAATAAAATTCGTCAGCTTTTTTCTTTATTTTTTGATTGCTATATTCTAAAGGACGATAGTCACCAACAGCAGCAGACATGATAACATAATCTTGAAAATCAAAATAACTTAATACTTGTTTAAACATACCTTGTGCACTTTGAATTTTGATTACATCTACTTCGTAAGGAGCTCTTTGAGATGATGGCCCACTAATCAATGTGACATGAGCTCCTAATTGACGAGCAACTTTTGCTAGTGCATAGCCCATTTTTCCACTTGAATGATTTGAAATAAATCTCACTGGATCAAGTGGCTCTTGAGTAGGACCAGCGGTAATAAGAACATGCTTTCCAGCTAATGGATGAGGAGATGTCGCATATTCAATAGCATCAAGTAAATCTTCAATATCACTTAAATGTCCTCTTCCTTGATAACCACATGCGAGTTCACCAATTTCAGGTTCCACAATCTTAATATGATAAGATTTACAAATATCAAGATTTTTTTGAGTTGCAGTATTTTCATACATGTGTACATTCATTGCAGGAGCAATGATTTTTGGACATGTTGCTGCTAAAAAGGCGGAAGATAAAACATCGTCTGCTAAACCATGAGCAACTTTGGCAATAATATTTGCAGTTGCTGGAACAATAATAAAACAATCAGCATCCTTAACAATGTTAATGTGTTTAATTTGATAACCTGTTTCATCAAAATCATCAATTAAAACAGGTTTATGAATAAGTGCTCCAAAGGTAAGTGGTGTTACAAATTGAGCCGCATTTTTTGTCATAATAACTTCAATATTATAATTTTTCTTTTTTAAACGGGAAATAAGTTCACATGTTTTATATGCTGCAATACTTCCTGTTATACCAATAACAATTTTTTTCATAAAACCTCCAAGGGTGATTTTTACATCTATGCAACATTATAATATATTTTGAAATCCCATACAATGTATTTCATTCTTTTATTTTTTGGTTTTCATGATAAAATATCTTTAAAAGAAAAGAGGAGTGTTTATGAAGAAAATAGCTGTATTATGTAAAGATGGATTTGAAGAAATCGAAGCATTGACACCGGTTGATGTTTTAAGAAGAGCAAATGTTCATGTTGATTTAGTAGGGATGGATGATTTAAAGGTGATAAGTTCTCATCAAATTACAATTCAAATGGATTGCGTCTTTAATGATCAAATCAAAGAATATGATGGAGTTGTTATTCCTGGTGGTTTACCTGGAGCAACAAATTTAAGAGATGATGCACGTGTTATTGAAATTGTTCAACAATTCAATCAGGAACATAAATTGATTGCTGCTATTTGTGCAGGACCAATTGTTTTAGCTAAAGCAGGTATTTTAAAAGATAAAATCTGTACTTGTTCTCCAGGTTTTGAAACACAACTTACCGGAGCTAATTATCAAGAAGCTATTGTTCAAAAAGATGATCATATTATTACAGGTAAAGGACCAGCGGCTGCCTTAGAATTTGGATATACTATTTTAGAAAGTTTAGGGTACGATTCATCAAACTTAAGACAAGGTATGCAATATGAATATCTTATGAACGTTGAAGCACATAAAGAATAAAATTGATAAATAGTAAAACGCTAATTTCGATAAGACCATTGATTTGAGAAAAGAAAATAATGAACATGGCAATGATTGAAAGACCGTAGGAAAACCATAAATAAATTTTGTGAGCTAAAATTGGCTCACTTTTTTGTTTATTTTTAATTAGATATGCTAAGAATAAAAGTGCAATGATAATGCAAGATAAAGGAATAAAAACATGTAAAGTTGAAAAGATTGGATAATTTTTATGATAGGGTAAAATTAATCCAATAAAAAAGAACAGAGAAAGAAAAATAATGAATTTTTTTAAAGAAGTTACTTTAAAAAAAGTTAAGCATAAAGAAAGAGTTAATAAAACACACCAACTGTAATAAAAAAAAGAAAATGACGTATTCATTAAACTTGTGTAGTTTTGATAAAGTGGATGATAAAAAAATAATAAGATGATTGAATAAATAAGTGTAATAATTTGCATAAAATTCCTCATTTCTAAAAAAATAAAAAGAAAAAACCTAAAAAATAACAATATATATAGTGAAGGAGGTAAAATAAATATGGGAAACAGTATATCACAAATTCATTTATTAAGTGTACACTTAAATGCTGAAAAAGACAGTGTTATTCGTAATTTAGAAGATATTCGGGCAGTCATGTCTGTTTCTTACAAAATTTGCGATAGTAATGCAATCAATTTAATGTTTCTAACGACTGTTAATGAAAAGGAACAATGTTTATTTCATCTAAAATGTGAGTATGCGTTTTTATGTCATGATTATCAAAATGAAAAAGAGATGATCATGTCAGCTGTAAGTGTTATTAGTCCAAAAGTAGAAGAAATTATAGCTTTGATGACATCACAAATGAAAAATAAAGCGAGCTAATTTCACATTTATCAAACCCTTTCATATAGTATAATGAGGTGGCATATGAAAGGGTTTATTGAAGTATATGATCAAAGAACACAATTTTTAAAAGATATTTTTTTAAGTCATGGTTATCAAATAAATGATAAACAATCACAAAACCTGGATTTTTATGTTGTTAAAAATCAAAAGATAGATCATGACAATACGTTTTCTCTTAATAATATAAATACAAAATATATTATTAATAAAGATAAAGTTTTTAAACATTTAAATAATACTTTAACAGCAATGGGACTCTATTTAAAAATAATACAAGATAAAGCACATTATAATAATATACTTATTTTGGGCTATGGAGATTTAGCAAAACAGCTTGCAAATATTTTAAAAAGTAATTATGATATTACAATCTGTAATCGAAATAACAAGGATTTAGATGAAATAAAACAAATCTATCATCATTTGGATTTAAATGCTTTATCAGGAAAGTATGATTTAATTATTAATACGATTCCTGTTTGTAAAATCAATTATAAAAAATTAAAATATAAACAAATTTATGATTTGGCACAAACAGTTGAGGGTAAAGATTATCAATCACTAAGAAATATACCTAATTTGTATTTTCCATATGAATCGGCATTATTGATGTTTCAATATATTCACGGAGTGATGAGACATGTTTAATGGAATGAAAATAGGGGTTGGGATTACAGGCTCTTTTTGTTCGTTAAGTAATTGTTTGAGATTTTTAAAGGAACTAAAAAAATATCCTGTAGATATTTATGTTTTTATAAGTGATCAAGTGAATTCTTGTGATACACGGTTTTTTAAGGCGAATCAGTTAATCATAGAAGTTGAAAAAATCATTGAAAAGAAGGTTATTTGTTCAGTTGTTGAAGCAGAAATTTTTGGGCCACAAATACCCTTGGATTTAATGGTAGTTTATCCATGCAGTGCCAATACATTAGCTAAAATGGCACATGGAATCAATGATAATGCGGTGACAATGGCTGTTAAATCAACACTTAGAAATCAACACAATATCGTTCTTGGTTTATGTAGTAATGACTTACTTTCAACAAGCGGAATGAATATGATGAAGATTTTTAATACAAAGCATTTTTATTTGGTGCCAATGTATCAAGATGATGTAATCAGGAAACCAAATAGTTTGATTGCACGGCGAGATTTAATTATTCAAACGATGATCAATGCATTGGTTGATAAACAAATTCAACCTTTATTTTTAATGAAGAAAGAGTAAATGATACTTTTTCTTTTGTTAATAATTTGTTAGAATAATAGCAAAGTGAGTGTAAGAAGACATAATTAAGGAGGAAATAATGAAAAAAAGTATTATAAAATTGATGCCAATTGGTGGTCAAGCTGAAAACGGTAAAAGCATGTACTGCTTAGAAATAGATGATAATTGGTTTATTATTGATGCAGGTTATCGTTTTCCAGAAGTAGATAAATTAGGAGTGGACGTTATTATTCCTAATTTTGATTATTTAAAAGATAATAAAGATAAAATTAAAGCTATATTTATTACGCATGGTCATGATGATGTAATGGGAGCACTTCCTTATTTATTACAAGAAGTGAATGTTCCTATTTATACAACAGATCTTACAGCTGATTTAATTGATCAATTATTACAAAGATATATGAGACATTCTCATGTTTCATATAAATATAAAATCAAAAGAGTAAATATGAATGCAACAATTAAAGTTGCTGGAGTTGAAGTGGACTTTTTCCCAATTACGCATTCTATTCCTGGAAGTGTAGGGTTAGCATTTTTAACAGATTATGGTTATATTGTCTATAGTAGTGAATTTATTATTGATTTTGGAGCACCTGAAAGATTTAGGTGTAATATTCAAAAGATGATGGAAATCGGTAAAAAAGGAGTTTTAGCTTTACTTTGTGAATCATCATATTCAAAAAATGATGGCTATACTTCTCCTAATCATAAGTTAACTGCTAAAATAGAAAGTATTTTTGAAGATGCTTCAGGACGTATTATTATTTCAAGTTATGCACAAAATGCTTTTAGAACTCAAGAAATTGCTCAACTAGCTAAAAAATATAATCGTAAGATTTGTTTCTATGGAAGAGATAAATATGATAATACCAATTCTTTAATGAGAATTGCTAAAAATAAGAAAAAACCAATCTTGGATATTCATCCAGCTTGTATTGGTGATAATAATGATATTCAAAAAAATAAAGATAATGATAAATTGGTTGTTTTATTAAGTGGTAGTCCTCGTCGTATCTATCATGATATTTTAGATATTATCGATGGAGGAGATGATAAGCTTAAATTACAAGATAGTGATACATTTATTGTAGCTTCACCTGTTTTACCAGGAACTGAAAAAATAGCTAATAGAGCAATCAATGAACTTTATAAAACTGATACACATATTCATGTTTTGAAAAACAAAGAATTGCAATCTATGCATGCAAGTGAAGAGGATATTAAAGTATTGATTCAAATTTTAAATCCAAAATATTTCGTACCAATCAAAGGAGAATATCAACATTTTATTGCTGCAAGTGATGTTGCTAAAAAAATGAATATAAATGATGATCATATTGCTATTGTTGATAATGGAGAAATGATTACTTTTAAAGATGGAAAATTGCAAAGTTATCGAGATTCTATTACAATTGAAGATGTGATGATTGATGGTCTTGGAATTGGTGATGTTGGTGTTAAAGTTATTGATGACCGAAATCAATTACAAAATGATGGTGTTGTTATTATTGGTATGACAATTGATGGTAAAACAAGAGAAATTGTTGCCAATACAGATGTACAAACAAGAGGTTTTATTTACTTAAAGGATTCAGAAAATGTTGTAAAAGGAATTATGAATATTGCTGAAACTGAGTTAGAGTCTTATAAAAATAAGACGGAAGAAGATATTAGAGATGTACGTCAAAATATTAAAGATAAAGTGAACAAATATATTATCAAAGAGACTGGCAAAAGACCTGTCATTTTACCAGTAATTATAGAATTATAAAAGCAAGGAATATCTTGCTTTTGTTTTGTTTTTTAAATATGATATGTAAAGAGGTGATATGATGGCTAAGACCGCAAGAAAAAGAAAAAGTAAGCAAGAACAAGTGAGTGAAGAATTAAAATTAAGAATTATTTGTTTATTTTTCATTTTTTTAGTAATTATTGCTGCTATGCAATTAGGGGTGATTGGAGACCGCTTGAATTATGTTTTTATGTATGTATTTGGGAATTTAAATGGGATTATTTATCTTACTTGTATTCTTTTATTAGGATATATTGTTATTAAGGCGGATTTTCCTAAATTTAATGGTCCTAAGGCGGTAGGCCTTTATTTGCTCTTTATAGGTTTAACTTTATTTATTTCTGCTACGCCATCACTTACAGGCATAAAAGTCATACAGTCTTATTTTAATCAAGTTCCTTTAAATAGAGGAGGATTATTAGGGGCAGTTTTATATGGCTTTTTAAGTGCATTGTTTGATTATATGGGAGCAATCATTGCAGCGGTTTTTATTGTTGTAACAGGAATTATTTTATTAGGAAGTAAGTTTTATTTTGAACACAAAAAAGAAATTCAAAAAAGAGCAAAAAATAATTTTAATAAAACAAAAGATTCTTTAAAACAGCATTCAAATTATTTTGGAAATTTCTTTAAGAAAAAACAAAATAAGACAACTTTTTTTGATGATGCTATTTTCGAAGATGATGAAACCCCAACGACTATATTTGAAGAAATAGCGAAAGAAGATGTGACTTTGCCACAAGCTTTTACTTTTAATGATGAACATCAAGAAATAGAAATTGTTGATAAAGAGCCACCTATTCCATCGGTGGATGAAGAATTAGTTCAAAATGATCAATCACAAATTGAAGAACCAGTCATAGAGCATACAAATAAAAATTATCATTTACCACCGTTATCTCTTTTACATAATGTGGTTAATAAAAAACAAGGTGAAAATAAAAATCATGCTGTAGAAAGTGCTGAAAGATTAACAGCTGTTTTAAATGAATTTGGAGTTCATGCTTCTATTAATAATATTTCTATTGGTCCTTCAATTACAAAATACGAATTAAAATTAGAAACGGGGACAAGAGTCAATAAAATAATGTCTTTACAAGATGATATTAAATTAGCTTTAGCAGCTAAAGATATTCGTATTGAAGCGCCTATCCCTGGAAAACCAGCGGTTGGTGTTGAAATACCTAATTTAGTATCATCAATGGTTTCTTTTAAAGAGGTATTTAAAAACATTCCTGATAAATATAAAGACAATAAACTTGTTGTTCCTTTAGGAAAGGATGTTAATGGTCAAGTCATTTATGCAGAACTTAATAAAATGCCTCATTTACTTATTGCTGGGGCAACAGGTTCAGGTAAATCTGTATGTGTTAATACGATCATTAGCAGCATATTAATGCGTGCGAAACCGGATGAGGTCAAACTTATTTTAGTTGATCCTAAAAAGGTTGAGTTATCCAATTATAATGGGGTTCCTCATTTATTAGCACCGGTCGTTACTGATCCTAAAAAAGCAGCGGCCACTTTAAGAGAAACCGTTTCGGAAATGGAAAGACGCTATGATTTATTTGCAGGGGCAAATGTTAGAAAAATTGAAACGTACAATCAATATGTTGAAAACAAAAATCAAGAAAATGATGCGGAACATCAATTAGAAAAACTTCCATATATTGTAGTAATCCTTGATGAAGTTGCAGATTTAATGATGGTAGCTAGTAAAGATGTTGAAGATTGTATTATGCGTATAGCTCAATTAGCACGTGCGGCTGGGATTCATTTAATTGTAGCTACACAAAGACCATCAACGGATATTATTACAGGTGTTATTAAGGCCAATATTCCATCAAGAATTGCTTTTGCTGTTTCTTCAAGTATTGATTCTAGAACGATTCTTGATTGTACAGGCGCAGAGAAACTTTTAGGAAAAGGAGATATGCTTTTTTTACCAATGGGATCGAATTCGCCGATTCGTGTGCAAGGAGCTTATGTTGATGATAGTGAAGTGGAAGCAATCACTTATTATACAACGAAACAACAAGAAGCCTCATATGATGAAAGATATACAAATGTAAAACCAATTTCTGCAGTAGCTGCTTCTAAAGAAGAACAAGAAGATGAAGAGTATGAAATGTGCAGAGCATTTGTTATTCAAGCACAAAAAGCGAGCACATCACTTTTACAAAGACAATTTAGAATAGGCTATAACAAAGCAGCCAGAATTATTGATCAATTAGAAGCGGATGGTATTATAGGTCCACAAATTGGATCTAAACCACGTGAAGTATATGTACGTGGCTATAATGAAGAAGAAATTTAAAAACGATATTTACCGTTTTTTATTATGTTAACTGTTTTCAAATGTTTTTTTAAATGCTACAATGATAGAGGAAAATTAAATGGAGGAAGAAGAACATGAAAAAATTATTCGCAAGTATTTTATGCTTAGGAATGATTTTTGGTGCTACTGGATGTACAAGTGGTGGCGATGATACTTATGAAATCGCAATGATCACTGACTCTGGATCAGTTACTGATAAATCATTCAATCAATCTGCTTATGAAGGTGTAAAAGAATTTGGTGAAAAAAATGATATTTCATATAAATATTATGCACCAAAAGATACTGATCAAGCTGGATTATTATCTACAATTGATGATGCTGTAGATAATGGAGCAAAAGTTGTTGTAACTCCAGGATTCAACTTCTCTGGGGCTTTATACCAAGCTCAAGAAAAATATCCTGATGTTAAATTCGTTACTATCGACTTTGAACCACAAAAAGATGGTAGTGGAGAAACAAAAGTTGGAGATAATACAGTAAGCTATTTATTCTCTGAACAAGAATCTGGATATGTTGCTGGATATGCTGCTGTTAAAGAAGGATATACTAAATTAGGTTTCATGGGTGGTATGGCTTTACCAGCTGTAGAAAACTATGGTGTTGGTTACCTTCAAGGTGCTAGTGATGCTGCTAAAGAAATGAATGTTAATGTTGATGTTAACTATACATATACTGGTACATTCTCTGAATCACCAGATATCAAATCTAAAGCTTCATCATGGTATGCAGGTGGAACTGAAGTCATCTTCTCATGTGGTGGACAAATTTGTAACTCAATTTTCGCTGCTGGACAAGAAGCTGGTAAATACACTATTGGTGTAGATACTGACCAAAGTGGTGATTCTGATACTGTTATTACATCTGCATTAAAAGATGTAAAAGGTGCCACTATTGAAGCATTAAATGCTTATAAGAAAGATAAATTCCAAGGTGGAAAAACAGTTACTTTGAAAAATACAGGTGGTATTGTTTATCCAGGATTATTAAAGAACTTTTCTAAAGAAGATCATGATGCTGTTGATAAAAAAATCAAAGATGGTTCTTTAGAATTAAAATCATCTGCTGATGTTGATGAAAAAACTGGAGATCCTTCAGGAATTTCATTTGATAATTTAACAGTTAATTTTGAATAAGATAAATTGGGGATGTTACGAAATAATTTAAAATCGTAACATCCTTTTTTGTTATAATTTCAAACTAAAAATGGGGTATTGATATCTTATCAATGATATTTATTTCCTACTAATTAATTCCTCAACCATAATGTTTGAGGAATTATTGAAATTAGAAACAATTGCTTCTTATAGTAGAATAATTTTATTATATAGATATTTAAAATTCTTATTTTTAATATATTTTTCTTTGTTATGAAAAAACAAAAATTCTTTTCTATATTTATAAATTCATGTATAATTGTATCGAAAAGGGGGAAGCTTAATGTCATATGCAATAGAAATGCTTAACATAACGAAAGAGTTTCCTGGTATCAAAGCAAATGATAATGTTACCTTGCAAGTTGAACAAGGTGAAATACATGCATTGTTAGGAGAAAATGGTGCCGGAAAATCGACGCTGATGTCTATTTTGTTTGGTTTATATCAACCGGATGAAGGACAAATAAAAATTAATGGAGAACCTGTTGAAATTAATGATCCCAACGATGCCAATAAATATAACATTGGTATGGTTCATCAACATTTCAAACTTGTACATAACTTTACAGTACTTGAAAATATTATTTTGGGTATTGAAGAAACAAAGCATACTTTTATTCAAAAAGGTGCGGCAAGAAAAAAAGTTATTGAATTATCTCAAAAGTATAAATTAAATGTTGATCCAGATGCTTTAATTTCGGATATTACTGTAGGGATGCAACAAAGGGTTGAAATTTTGAAAATGTTATTTAGAGATAATAATGTTTTGATTTTTGATGAACCTACTGCGGTATTAACACCTCAAGAAATCGATGAACTAATGATGATTATGAAAGATTTAGCAAAAGAAGGTAAATCTATCATTTTTATTACTCATAAATTAAATGAAATTAAAGCGGTAGCTAATCGTTGTACAATATTAAGAAAAGGTAAATATATTGGTACAGTTGATGTAGCTTCAACATCTGCTGAAAAATTATCAGAATTAATGGTTGGCCGAAAAGTTAACTTTATTGTAGAAAAAGATGAACCTCAAATTGGTGATGCAGTTCTTGAGGTAAAAGATCTATGTTATAAACCAGCTCATTCGTCCAAGAATGTTTTAAATAACGTTTCATTCAATGTACGTCGAGGAGAAATCGTTTGTATTGCGGGAATTGATGGAAATGGACAAACAGAACTTGTTTATGCATTATCAGGTCTTATTAAACATAACAGTGGGCAAATTCTATTAAATGGAGAAGATTTATCTCATGAAAGTATTCGTTCACGTTCTTTAAAAGGAATGGCTCATATTCCAGAAGACCGTCATAAACACGGTTTAGTATTAGATTATAATCTAGCCGAAAACTTTATCTTAAAGAGTTATTTTGATCCAAAATATCAAAATAAAGGTTTTATTAAATTTGATAAGATGTATGAAACAGCTAATAAGTTAATTGAACAATATGATGTTCGTTCTGGTGAAGGTGCAAAATCTATTACGAGAGGAATGTCAGGAGGAAATCAACAAAAAGCAATCATTGCTAGAGAGGTTGAATCTAATTCGGACTTATTAATTGCTGTACAACCAACACGTGGATTAGACGTTGGTGCTATTGAATTTATTCATAAACAACTTGTTAAACAAAGAGATGAAAATAAAGCTGTCTTACTTGTTTCATTAGAATTAGATGAAGTTATGAATGTTTCAGATCGTATTTTAGTAATGTATGAAGGTGAAATCGTTGCTAATTTAGATCCAAAACAAATTGATGAAAAAGAATTAGGACTTTATATGTCAGGAAGTAAACGAGGTGAAGGATATGAAAAATAGTGAGTCAAAACAAAATCTGATAGCTTCTTTACTTGCTATATTAATTGGATTGTTTATAGGATTTATCGTTATTTTAATAGCAAATCCATCTCAAGCTTTTAGAGCAATGGGTATTATGATGTCTGGGGGATTTTATAAAGGGTTAAGAAGTACAGGACAAGTTCTTTATTCTGCAATTCCAATTATGATGACTGGGTTATCTGTTGCATTTGCATTTAAATGCGGTAACTTTAATATCGGGACAACTGGTCAATATACAGTTGGTGGCTTTGTGGCATTATTTTTAGCCAATACGCTTTATCAAACTGTACCTGATTCATTATTATGGATCATTTGTTTAATTGCTGCTGGACTTGCTGGAGCAATTTGGGCATTGATTCCCGGAATTTTAAAAGCGTATAGAAATGTTAATATTGTTATTTCAGGTATCATGTTTAACTATATTGGTATGTATCTTGTTATTGAGGGTGTTAAAGCTTTTATTTATGATTCAGCTGGTGCTCGTTCTCAAACATCTAAGATTGCTGTTCCTAAAATGGGATTAAATCATATTTTCCCAGGCTCAGATGTTAATGGTGGTATTATTATTGCTATTGCATTATGTATCGTTGCTTATATTATTTTAAATAAAACAACATTTGGTTATGAATTAAAAGCATGTGGTTATAATCCAGAAGCAAGTCGTTATGCTGGGATGTCTGAAAAGAAAATTGTTATTTTATCAATGGTTATTTCAGGATTTTTCTCAGGTATTGGTGGTGGACTTGTTTATATCGGAGGAACAGGTAGAGCCTTTACAACTGCTGAAGTCACACTTCCAGAAGGATTTAATGGAATTCCAGTTGCATTGTTAGGAATGAACAGTCCACTTGGATGTATTTTAGCGGCATTATTTGTTTCATATATTAATGTTGGTGGAAACTATATGCAAGCATGTAATATTCCAGTTGAAATTATTGATGTCATTTCAGCGGTTATTATTTACTTTAGTTCATTTGCTTTAATGATCCGTTTATATTTACAAAATCATGAAAAGAAAAAACATAAAAAAGAAGTTGCTGTTGAAGGGGGTCAAGAATAATGGATATTATTTTAAATGTCTTAAATCAAACATTAGTCTTTACAGTTCCTCTTTTAGTAGTTGCTTTAGGTGGGATGTTTAGTGAACGAAGTGGTGTTGTTAATATCGCGTTAGAAGGAATCATGATTGGTGGAGCATTCGTGGGGGTTTATTTCATTTATTTAATGCAATCAGCAAACACAACAATGAATCCGCAATTATTATTGATTTTAGCATTAATTGTAGCTGGTATTTTTGGGGCTTTATTAAGTTTACTTCATGCTTTTGCAGCGATTAACTTAAAAGCCGATCAAACAATTTCAGGAACTGCAATTAATATGTTAGCTCCTGGATTGGGTTTATTCTTAGCTAAATTGATTTTCAATGGAAATTCAAGTGTACCTTTTTCAAATACATTTAGAATTCATGAAATTCCTGTCCTATCACAAATTCCAATTTTAGGACCTATCTTATTTAAAGGTGCTTATATTACAACTTATCTTGGGATTGTTATTTTGATTTTATCGGTTATTTTCTTAAATAAAACAAAAGCAGGATTAAGATTACGTGCTTGTGGTGAAAATCCTCAAGCTGCTGATGCTGCAGGTGTAAGTGTTTATAAATATCGTTATATGGGTGTTCTGTTATCTGGTTTTCTAGGTGGTATAGGTGGACTTATTTATATCATCCCAATTTCAACTGTATTTAATAGTGATGTTGGTGGTTATGGGTTCTTAGCTCTTGCAATCTTGATTTTTGGTAACTGGCAACCATATCGTATTGCTACTGCTTCATTATTCTTTGGAATTATGAAGACATTAGCATATACTTATACAGCAATTCCATTTTTATCAGCATTAGGTTTCCCAAGTGTTGTTTATAAACTTATTCCTTATGTAGCAACATTGATTTTATTAGCGTTTACTTCTAAAAATTCTGCTGCTCCTAAGGCTTCGGGGATTCCTTATGATAAATCAAAACGTTAAAATATTTGAAAGTATTGTTTCTTAGGAAATAATACTTTTTTATTTTTTTGATTATTTGTGTATAATAGATGAGAATGAAAGGAAATGATTATGGAAAAAGTTTATAAAATGCCAGGGTATGATTTACATTTGATCCCTACAAATAAATTTAAAAATATTACAATTTCATTAAAATTACAAAATACACTAGATGAAAAAACGGTTGCTAAAAGAACATTACTATCTTTTATGTTGACTACGGGTACAGAAAAATATCCCTCAACACAAGAACTTTCTATATATTTAGAAAGCATGTATGGCATGAAATTAGGAGCTAATGTTGTTACTAAAGGTAAGAGTCATATTATTAATATTAATTCAATCTGTATTAATCAAGAATATTTACCTTACAAAGAAGATCTTATTCAACGGCAAATCCAATTGTTAAATGATATTTTCTTTAAACCTAATGCCTCAAAAACAGTTTTTGATCAAACAATGTTTGAAAGAAAGAAAAAAGAATTGGTTGAACGTCTTATTAATAATCAAGATGATAAATTTTATTATAGTTTAGAAAAAATGTTTGAATATATGGGAAAGGGGACATGTTTAGGGATTTCTTCTCATGGAAATATTGAAGATATAAAAAAAATTGAAAATGAAGAATTATTTTCGTATTTTAAGGAATGTATAAAAAATGACCAAAAACATATTTATGTAGTTGGAAATGTAGATGAATCTATTGTTCATGTCTTTGAAAAGTGTTTATCTTTTGAAAAGAATAATTCAATTTTTGAAAGTGTATATTCATTTGAAAAAAATAGAAAAGATTTATTAGAAATCATCGAAAAGCAAGATGTTACACAAGCTAAACTTAATATGGGATATCGTATATCAGTAAATTACAATCACCAAAATCATTATGCTTTTGTAGTATTTAATGCGATTTTTGGTGGAATGAGTCAATCTAAATTATTTAAAGTTGTTAGAGAGAAAAATTCATTATGTTATTATATTTCTTCAAGTTATGATGCTTTTAATGGAGTGATGGTCATTACAGCTGGCATAGAAGGAAAAGATTATCATCAAACCGTTCAATTAATTAAAGAACAATTAAAAGAAATGCAAGATGGTTGCTTTGATCAAGATGATATTGATACTGCAAAATTAATGATTAAAAATTCTATGAAAAAAACAAACGATGAGCCATTAAGTCAAGTTGCCGTTCAATACAATAGAGATATTACGGGAAAAAAAGAAACAAATGAACAATATTTAGAAAAAATTGAAAATGTTACTTATCAAGATATTGTAGATGTTTGTCAAAATATTGAACTTGATACAATATTTTTGTTGAAAGGGAGAAATGAGTAATGGAAAAAATATATTATCAAACTTTAAAAGAAACGTTATTTCATGAGAAATTGGAAAATGGTTTAGAAGTATATTTGTTACCTAAAATTGATTTTGAAAAAACATATGGTTTATTTTCAACAAGATTTGGATCGATTGATACAACTTTTGTACCTTTAGGACAAAAAGAAATGATAAAAGTCGAAGACGGAATTGCTCATTTTTTAGAACATAAAATGTTTGATATGGAAAATGGGGATGCTGCTGATGAATTTGCTAAACTTGGGGCAAGTTCAAATGCATTTACATCATCAAGTCGTACGGCCTATTTATTTTCAACGACAACAAATGAAAATGATTGTGTTGAACTTTTACTAGATTTTGTACAAAGTCTAAATATTACAGACGAAAGCGTAGAAAAAGAAAAAGGAATTATTTGTCAAGAAATAAAAATGTATGATGATGACCCAGATTGGCGTGTTTATTTTGGAGCTATTGCCAACTTGTATCATAAACATCCTGTTAAGATTGATATTGCTGGAACTTGTGAAACTGTTAATAATACGTATAAAGATATGTTGGAACTTTGTTATCAAACTTTTTATCATCCACATAATATGATGCTTTTTGTTGTAGGTAATATTAATCCTGAAGAATTAATAGGTGTCATTAAAGAAAATCAAAATAAAAAGCATTTCTTATCTGAAAATGCAATTCAAAGATTAAAAATAGAAGAACCAACATCAGTGGCTGTTAAAGAACAAATTGATACAATGCAAGTTGAAATGAATAAATTGATTGTTTCTATTAAAATTAATGAAATTCTTGATGATCCTCAAGATAAAATTAAAAGAGAATTAGCTTTAAATTTATTATTTGATTTATATTTTTCTAAAAGTTCTTCGTTATATAACGAATGGTTAGAAAAAGGGTATATTAATGAAACATTTAGTGCAAGTTTTACGCAAGAAAGAGATTATGCTTTTATTTTAATGGGTGGAGATCAAGATGATTATGAATTATTGCAAAAGACAATTTTTAATTTTATAGATCATGTTCAAGATTTAGAAATAGCAGAAGATGACTTTGAAAGAATTAAAAGAAAAACAATTGGAAACTTCATCAATAGTTACAATAGTCCAGAAAGTATTGCGAATACTTTTAGCCGTTATTATTTTGAAGGAATTTGTTCATTTGATTTAGTAGATTATGTAAGTAAAATGACATTGGCAGATATAAATGAAGTAAAAAGATACTTTAATAAGGAATATGCTTCAAGCTATATTGTTAAAAAAGATAAATAAAGGGGTATATTTAAAAATAATTTATGGTATAATGTAATGCGACTAGAGAGTGTAAATAAATTTCCTACACATTAGATACGGGAACCTGATCTAAATAATGGTGTTGAAAGCCTATCTTTGAATAGGAATCCTAAAATTATTTAAAGGTGCCCACCTGTACGTAACAGGGATAATCTAAAAGCTCTCTAGTTTTTTATTTAAAAGGAGAAATCAAAATGGCAGCAATAGATCAAAAACTTATAGATAGAATAAATGTTTTAGCTAAAAAGAAAAAAGAAGGTACAATTACTCCTGAAGAATTAAAAGAACAGGATAAATTGAGAAAAGAATATATTAAGCTTTTTAGAGAAGGATTTAAATCTCAATTAAAAGCAATTAAAGTTGTAGATGAAAAAGGAAATGATATAACACCGCTTAAATTAAAACAAGAAAAATTAAAAAATTAAGGAATTCTAGTAGAAGATATTTAATTTTTATAGAAAATGTGTATAATATGTCTTGACTTATTTAAAAATAGGAGAAAATGTAAATGGATATTTCAAATTTATCAATCGCAACAATTAGAAGTTTAGGAATCGATACAATCAATAAAGCAAATTCTGGACATCCAGGAATGGTTCTTGGATCAGCACCTGCTTTATATACATTGTTTAATAAAGAACTAAACATTTATAACAAAGAAGCTGAATGGATTAATAGAGATCGTTTCGTTTTAGCAAGTGGACATGCTTCTGCACTTTTATATAGCATGTTACATTTGACAGGGTTTGATGTTACAATCGATGATCTAAAGAATTTTAGACAATTGAATTCTCGTACACCTGGGCATCCAGAAATTGAAATGACACATGGTGTTGATGCTTCAAGTGGACCATTAGGACAAGGTATTCCAATGGCAGCTGGAATGGCAATGGCTGAAAAATTTTTAGCAAGTCAATATAACAAAGAAAACTTTGATATTATTGATCATTATACATATGTTTTATGTGGTGATGGCGATATGCAAGAAGGAGTTACTTATGAAGCAGCATCTCTTGCAGGTCATTTATCATTAGGTAAATTAATTGTTTTATATGATGCAAATAAGGTTACTTTGGATGGACCTTTATCAATGTCATTTAGTGAAAATGTAAAAAAACGTTATGAAGCTTGTAATTGGCAAGTTTTAGAAGTTAAAGATGGAAATGACATTAATGAAATTCATAAAGCTATTAAAAAAGGTAAAAAAGAACAATTCAAGCCAACTTTAATTATTGTAAATACAGTTATTGGCTTTGGTTCAGCAAATCAAGGAACAAATAAAGTTCATGGTGCACCATTAGGTAAAGAAGATGGTAAAAACGCTAAATTATCTTATGGTTTTGATCATGATGAATTCTATGTACCTGAAGAAGTATATGAAGATTTTAAAAAGAAAACAATTAAAAGAGGAAAATCTAAATTTAATAAATGGAATAAATTATTCAATGAGTATAAAGAACAATATCCAACAGAAGCAAAACAATTAGAAGATGCTATTGCTGGTAAATATTCTTTAAACATTGATGAACTTTTAAAGAATTATCCTGTAGGACATAATGATGCTACAAGAAATACTTCATTAGAAGTTATTCAAGAAGTTGCTAAACAAAATCCAACTTTCTTATCGGGAACTGCAGACTTAGCTAGTTCAACAAAAACAAAAATTAAAGATGAAGATGACTTTAGTGTTGAAAATTATAATGGACGTAATTTAGTATTTGGAATTCGTGAGTTTGCAATGGTTGCTATTATGAATGGTATGACATTGCATAAAGGTGTAAAAGTTTCAGCTGGTGGTTTCTTAGTATTCTCTGATTATTTTAAAGCAGCAGTAAGAATGGCTTGTTTAATGAAATTACCAATTATTTTACCATTATCTCATGATTCTATTGCAGTTGGTGAAGATGGGCCAACTCATCAACCAATTGAACAGTTTGCTATGTTAAGATCAATTCCAAATATGCATGTTATTCGTCCAGGAGATGCCGTAGAAATGGCAGCAGCATGGAAATTAGCGATTGAATCAACTGAAAATCCTACAGCACTTATTCTTACAAGACAAAATGTAGAAACAATGGAAAATAGTTCTGTTGAAGGTGTAAGCAAGGGTGCTTATGTTATTGGTAAAGAAGAAAATCATTTAGATGCTATCATTATTGCATCTGGATCAGAAGTTAATTTAGCTATGAAAGCTAAAAAAGTACTTCTTGAAAAAGGTATTGATGTACGTGTTGTATCTATGCCATGTCAAGAATTCTTTGATCAACAAGATGAACAATACAAAGAAGCTGTTTTACCAAATGCAATGCGTAAACGTTTATCAGTAGAAATGGCTAGTTCATTTGGATGGCATAAATATGTTGGTTTAGATGGTATAACAATGTCTATTAATGAATTTGGTAAAAGTGCTCCAGCACAAGATGTTATCCAATCTTATGGATTTACTGTTGATGGAGTTGTAGAAAATATTAAAAAATTATTAAAATAAAGGGAGTACTCCCTTTTTTTTACATTCTTCCCTTGATTGTTATGATACCTTAGTAATAGGTGATTGAGATGAAATATGTTATATATGAATACGAAGAAGGTATAAAACAATTATTTGAAAAGTATCCAAATTTAAAACAATATTTTGATAATCTTACATTAGATAATGATTTTATGAATAAATTTATAAATTGCGTCTATAACAGTGTTGATTATATGAATGAACTTATTTATAAAGAATTGCACAATAGAAAAGAATATCATCGAGTTGGGAAAATGCATATATTTGAAAATGAACTTACACATGAAATAAGTCGTTTATATGTTGAAAATTATAAAATTATTATTGAATCGAAAGATAAAACAAACATATTCTTTGATATTCTCTATCATAATTTAAAAAGTTATGTTATAATAGATGAGAATTTGTAAGGGAGGTATTATCAATGTTATATGCAATTCTTGGATTAATCGTTGGATTAATTGCTGGGTTCTTTGCGTCTCGTTATTTCTTTAAAAAACAATTACAAAAAAATCCACCTATCAATGAAAAAATGATTCGTGCTATGTATATGGAAATGGGAAGAAAACCAAGTGAGGCTCAAATTAAAAGAATCATGGCTTCAGTTAAATCACAATATAAATAAGGGGATACCCTTATTTTTGTTTATATGAAAATATATATTACTAGACATTCCTTAACTGCATGGAACGAAGAAAAAAGACTACAAGGATGGAAAGACTCACCGCTTACTAAGCAAGGGAAAGAAGATGCTTTAAAATCAGGTGAATATATGAAAACAATACATATTGATCAAGTATATTCTTCGCCTTTATTAAGAGCAAAATCTACAGCTAGACTTATTTTTAAAAATGAAAATATTATTGAAGATAGTCGTTTAAAGGAAATGAACTTCGGTGATTATGAAGGAGAATATATTCAAGATTTAAAAAAGAAACATGATTATTTTTGTTTGTGGCATCAACCGCAATTGTCATTTTCTTTGCCAAATGGAGAAACATATGAAGAAGTTGTTTTTCGTTTGAATGATTTTATTTTAGAAAAATATAACGAAGATCCTCAACAAACAATTTTTATAACAATTCATGGTATGTTATTTACAATATTACATGGAATTTTTTTAGATTTACCTGTTGAACGATTAAATGAAGTTAATCAAGAAATTGTAAGAGGATGTTCGCTTTCGTTGTTTGAATTTGATGGAAAAAAACATAAAATAGATTTTATTGGGAAAGATTGTTTTTTAACACCTTTAAAAGAAAAAATTAGTTATAAATAAAAAAGATTAGTTTAACGATCATAAACTAATCTTTTTTACATCCATTGAATTTTTGATTCAGTATGATTTTTAATACGTTTGATATTATCTTTATGTCTATAAACTAATAAGATAACAGCTATAAGCATGCATAATTTTGCTGTTATGGACACCGCTAGAAACGGTGTAATACATAAAACAATCAAAGCAGTAGAAATTGAAGATAAAGATACATATTTTGAAATTTTTAAAACAAGTAAAAATACAACAATAGCAACAACTGCATATAATGGTTCAATACATAAAAAATAACCTAGACTTGTTGAAACAGCTTTCCCTCCTCGAAATTCAGCAAAGATAGGATAACAATGTCCAAAAATACATGCTAATCCAGCGATATATTTAATATCAGGATTTAAATTGAATTTTAAAGATAAATAACTACTTAAATAAAATATAATAACTGCTTTAAGAGCATCTAGTACAATTACAGAAATACCTGCTTTTTTTCCTAAGACTCTGCCAGCATTTGTTCCTCCTAAATTGCCCGAGCCACTTTCTCTAACATCCGTATTATAAAATACTTTTCCAATAACTAGGGCAAAGGGGATAGAACCGTATAAATAACCTAATAGAATCAATAATATTTCATACATTTTTATCACCAAGCTAAATTATACAGTTATCCTATAAAAATGCAATTAAACTTTGAAAAAAAACAAGAGTATTGATATAATAGTTCAAGTATAACAAAAGGAGTGATTATATGGCAAAAAAGAATACATATGATGAGTCAAATATACAGATTCTAGAAGGATTAGAAGCAGTTAGAAAAAGACCTGGTATGTATATTGGATCTACAGATAGTAGAGGATTACATCATTTAGTTTGGGAAATTGTTGATAATGCAATAGATGAAGCTCTTTCTGGATATGGTAATTTAATAGAAGTCACTATTTGTAAAGATAATAGTATTATGGTACAAGATCATGGACGTGGAATGCCAACAGGCATGCATGCTTCAGGAAGGCCAACAACAGAAGTTATTTTGACAATTCTTCATGCAGGGGGTAAATTCTCTGAAGATGGTGGTTATAAGACTTCGGGAGGACTTCATGGAGTAGGTGCTTCTGTTGTTAATGCACTTTCTCATTGGTTAGAAGTGACTGTTTGTAGAGATGGAAAGATTTTTAAGCAACGTTTTGAAGATGGCGGAGAAACAATAGGAAAATTAACAGTTATTGGAAAAACAAAAGAAACGGGAACATTGATTCATTTTTTACCAAATGATCAAATTTTTTCAACAATAGAATTTAATTATAAAACAATTAGTGAAAGACTAATGGAAAGTGCTTTTTTATTAAAAGGCATCAAAATTGTTTTAAAAGATGAAAGAACTGGAAAAATGGATGAATTCCATTTTGAAAATGGATTAGAAGCATTTATTGATTATTTAAATACTAATAAAGATGTACTTCATCCAACAATTTCTATTGAAGGTGAACAAAATGGGATGGAAGTAGATATTGCTTTACAATTTACTTCTGGATATCAAGAAACGACATTATCATTTGTTAACCTCGTAAGAACGGGTGATGGTGGAACACATGAAACAGGTTTTAAATCTGGACTTACAAAAACATTCAATGATTATGCGAGAAAATATGGTCTATTAAAAGAAAAAGATAAAAATTTAGAAGGAAATGATGTACGAGAGGGGCTTTCAGCGATTATTTCCATTAAAGTTCCTGAACATTATTTACAATTTGAAGGGCAAACAAAATCAAAATTAGGGACACCAGAAGCTAGAAATATTGTAGATAGTATCGTATATGAAAAATTATCTTATTTTTTAGAAGAAAATAAAGAAATTGCAGATAATCTTGTTAAAAAAATGATTAAAGCTGCTCAAGTAAGGGATGCAGCAAGAAAAGCAAGAGAAGCAGCAAGAAAAGGAAAAGGTGCAAGACAAGAAAGAATATTAAGTGGGAAATTAGCTCCTGCTCAAACTAAAAATAAAAAGAAAAATGAACTTTATTTAGTCGAAGGGGATTCTGCCGGAGGTAGTGCTAAACAAGGACGAGATAGAAAATATCAAGCAATTTTACCTTTAAGAGGAAAAGTTTTAAATAGTGAAAAAGTATCCTTACAAGATATTTTGAAAAATGAAGAACTTGCGACATTAATCAATACTATTGGTGCTGGATTTGGTGCAGATTTTAAAGTTGAAGATAGTCATTATGATAAAGTTATTATTATGACGGATGCAGATACGGATGGGGCTCATATCCAAATATTATTATTAACTTTCTTCTATCGCTATATGAAAGATTTGATTACAGCAGGGAAAGTTTATATTGCTCTTCCACCTCTTTATAAAGTATCTAAAAAAAGTGGAAAAAAAGAAGAGGTTATTTATTGTTGGGAAGATTATGAACTTGAAGATGCTAAAAAGAAAATTGGCAGAGGATACAATGTTCAACGTTATAAAGGTCTGGGGGAAATGAATGCTTCTCAATTGTGGGAAACGACCATGGATCCCGAAACAAGAACCTTGATTCAAGTTTCAATTGATGATGCTGCTGTGGTTGAACGTAATGTGACTGTTTTAATGGGTGATAAAGTTGAGCCAAGACGTGAATGGATTGAACAAAATGTACAATTTACATTAGAAGATAATTATCAAATTTAGGAGGTTTTTATGTCTGATAAAAAAATTGTAATGAATTTAGAAGCAATCATGGGTGATCGCTTTGGAAAATATTCAAAATATATTATTCAAGAACGTGCACTTCCTGATGTACGTGATGGATTAAAACCTGTTCAACGTAGAATTCTTTATTCAATGAATAAAGAAGGAAATACGGCTAATAAACCTTATCGTAAGTCGGCAAAAACGGTAGGGAATGTTATTGGTAATTATCATCCTCATGGTGATACGTCAGTTTATGATGCAATGGTTCGTCTTTCGCAAGAATGGAAAATCAGAGCACCATTAATTGATATGCAAGGAAATAATGGATCAATTGATAATGATCCTGCTGCAGCTATGCGTTATACAGAGGCTAGACTTTCACCAATTGCAAGTGAATTATTAAGAGATTTAGATAAAGATACTGTATTAATGTCTTTAAACTTTGATGATACAGAGTATGAACCAACGGTTTTACCAGCTGCATATCCTAATCTTTTAGTCAATGGATCTACTGGAATATCAGCTGGATATGCAACAGATATTCCACCACATAATTTACAAGAAGTTATTGATGCAACAATTCATCGAATTAAATATCCTCATTGTCATTTAGATAAATTAATGGAATTTATCAAAGGACCTGATTTTCCTACAGGCGCTATTGTTGAAGGATTAGATGGTATTAAAAAGGCCTTTGAAAAAGGAAAAGGAAAAGTTATTGTTCGAGCAAAAACTGAAATTATTGAAGAAAAAAACATGAATCAAATTGTGGTTACTGAAATTCCTTATGAAGTCAATAAAGCTGAATTAGTAAGAAAAATTGATGAGATTCGTTTTAATAAGAATATTGATGGTATTTTAGAAGTAAGAGATGAATCAGACAGAGAAGGTTTGAGAATTGTTATTGATTTGAAAAAGACTGTAAATGTTCAAAATACTCTCAATTATTTTTATAAAAATACCGATTTACGAAAAAACTATAACTATAATATGGTAGCCATTAAGGATAAAAGACCTGTTTTAATGGGAATTGAAGAAATTCTAGATGGTTATATTGATCACCAAATTGATGTTGTAACACGAGCAAGTTTATATGATTTAAATAAAGCAAATGAACGTTTGCATATTGTTGATGGGTTAATTAAAGCAATTTCTATTTTAGATGATGTTGTTAAAACAATTCGTGCGTCAAAAGATAAAAGCGATGCAAAAAACAATTTAATAAAACAATATGCATTTTCTGAAAAGCAAGCAGAAGCAATTGTGATGCTACAACTTTATCGATTGACTAATACTGATATTGTTTCTTTACAAGAAGAAAAAGCAGAACTTGAAAAACGTGTTCAAAGATTGAATGAAATATTAGAAAGTGATGATGTTTTACGACAAGTCATCATTAAACGTCTTAAAGAAATCAAACAAAAATATCCTATGCCTCGTTTAACACAAATTAAAGAAGAAGTTAGTGAAATTAAAATTGATGAAAAAGCTATGATTATTTCTGAAGATATCTATGTATCTGTTACTAGAGATGGTTATATTAAACGTATTTCACAAAGATCAATGAAAGCAAGTACGAATATTCCATTTGGTAAAAAAGAAGATGATATTCTTATTTCTTTACATCATGCAAATACTTTAAATCATGTATTATTATTTACTAATAAAGGAAATTATTTATTTGTACCAGTTCATAAAATAGAAGAATTTAAATGGAAAGATTTAGGTAAACATGTAAGTTATCTTGTAAAAGTAGGTGCAGATGAAAAAATTATTTCTTCAATTCTTGTTCAAGATTTTAATTTACCTCTTTATGTTTTAATGGCAACAAAAAATGGTCAAATCAAAAGGACGCTTTTAAAAGATTTTGAAGTTTCTAGATATTCAAAAGCAATCACATGCATGAAAGTAAAAGAACAAGATACTATGATTTGTGCTTTACTTACTGATAACCAACAAGGAATATTTATTGTTTCTAAAGCTGGCTATGGTGGATTATATAGTGAACAAGAAGTATCGATTGTTGGTTTAAAAGCTGCAGGTATAAAAGCTCTTAATTTAAAAAATGATTCAATAGCAGCGGTTGATGTGTTTGATCCTTTAGAAAATTATTCAGTATTGATTCTTAGTGAAGACGGTCAAATGAAACGTTTAAAATTGAATGATATACCAGCATGTAAACGTACAACTAAAGGAACAACATTGTATAAAAATTTAAAAACGAAAACAATTTATGTAAAGAATGCATTTGTACTTTCATCTAAAGAAAGTGCTTCTGTCTATACTTCAAAATCTAAAGAGTATACATTCAAGCCAACAGATTTCAATAACGCTTCATTAGAATCAAGATTTTCATCGTTTATTAAGTTAGAAAAAGACGAAACTATTTTATGGAGTCAAATAAATCGAGTAATCACAACAAATGATTACAATGTAAAACAAGAAAATCAAAATTTACAAAGTGGTGTTATTGAATTAAAAGAAAGTAAAGAAAAAACTTTATTAGATGATTTTGATATTCAAGAAGTTCCTATTAAAAAAGAAACATCTAATTCAAAAAAGAAAAATACAATTAAATATGAAAAGATTACGTTAGAAGATATTTTAAATGATGATGAATTTTAAAAGAAGGATGATTGATTATCCTTCTTTTTCTTGTAAATAACATTTTAATAATTTAATTAATGCTCTTTTTTCTATTCGAGAAATATAAGAACGTGAAATGTGATACTCTTTAGCAATTTCTTTTTGGGTCATTTTTTTAGATGAATTTAGCCCATAGCGTTTTATTAAAATATCTTTTTCTTTTGAAGTTAATACATCAAAACATTGAATAAGCTTTTGAAGATTATCAGCATCATATATTTGATCTAAAATAGGTTTTTCCTTATTATCAATTAAATCTTCTAAAACAACTTCACTGCCATCTTTATCAACTCCAATTACTTCATTTAAAGAAACTTCTTGATTTATTTTTTTTGCTGATCTTAAATGCATTAGAATTTCATTTTCTATACATTTTGAAGCATAAGTTGCTAATTTTGTTTTTTTATCAATACTGTAACTATCGATGGCTTTAATAAGTCCAATAGTGCCAATTGAAATGAGATCTTCTTGCAAATCTCTATTGTTATTATATTTTTTGGCAATATGGGCAACAAGCCTAAGATTCTTTTCAATAAGTAGATCTCTGGCGGCTTTATCGCCATTACATTTTTTTTGTAAGTAAAATTGTTCTTCTTTGAAAGTGAGTGGTAAATCAAAAGTTTTAGACTTGATATAAGATATAAAGTAAGCATTATTCAATAATGAAAGTAATAAAGAAAATATGTTGATCACCTCATTATAATTAATGCTATTTTTGACAAAAAATGATAAATAAAATTAATATTTCTTTTGCTTAACATTTCTTTAAAAATCAAGTATAATAGAGTACAATTGTTATGTGATAAAGAGAGGTAATTTATGGAAGAGTTAAGATGTTACGGCTGTGGAGCTATTATTCAAAGTGAAGATGAAAAAAAGATTGGTTTTGTTCCTAAAAATGCACTAGATCGAAGTCAAGTATTATGTAAAAGATGTTTTCGTTTAAAAAACTATCATCAATTACAAGCAACAAATTTATCAGATGATGATTTTCTTGAAATTTTGAATAAAATTGGAGAAAAGGATTGTTTAGTTGTTTATCTTGTTGATTTATTTGATTTCAATGGAAGTTTAATTCAAGGATTGGTTCGTCATATTAATTATAATGATGTCATTGTTGTTGGTAATAAGAGGGATATTTTACCTCGTTCAATCAAAGATACGAAAATTATTCATTGGTTGAGAAGGCAACTTAAATTAGAGGGAATTAAACCGTTAGATGTGTTACTTACAAGTGGAAAAAAGAATTATCATTTAGATGAATTAATGCAAATGATTGATCAATATAGAAAAGGTAGAGATGTTTATGTTGTAGGAGTTACTAATGTTGGTAAATCATCTTTAATCAATTCTTTATTGAAAGCCTATAGTGATGTTCAAGATAATTTAATTACAACTAGTGAGTTTCCTGGTACAACATTGGATCTTATTGAAATTCCATTAGATGAAAATTCGTCCATTTATGATAGTCCAGGTATTGTCAATAGACATCAAATAGCACATCTTATTGATGAAAATACATTAAAAGATATTTTACCACAAAGTGAATTACGACCTGTTAATTATCAGTTGAATTGTAAACAAACTTTATATTTTGGTGGATTAGCACGTTTAGATTTTTTAAATGGTTCAAAAACATCAATGACATGTTATTTTCATAGAAGATTGCAAATTCACCGTACAAAATTAGAAAATGCGGATGCTCTTTATAATCGACATAAAACATTAAAACCTGAAGTTGAAGAATTAAAAGATATTCAATCATTTAAAACATATCAATTTAGATTACCTGAAAATAAAGTCGATGTTGTTATTTCAGGATTAGGATTTGTGACAATTCATTGTCCAAATGCATTAATAGAAGTGAAAGCTCCCGAACAAGTTGGAGTCTTTATAAGAGAAGCGTTAATTTAAAGGAGGATATATTATGTTAACTGGAAAACAAAAAAGATTTTTAAGACATGAAGCGCATCATTTAAACGCTATTTTTCAAATTGGAAAAGATGGTTTACATGAAAATCAAATTATTGGAATTGATGAAGCTTTAGAATCAAGAGAACTTATTAAAGTAAAAATTTTAGAAAGTTGTCAACAAGATAAAAATGAAATCGCACAAGAATTATCTTTAAAAACTGATGCTGAAGTTGTTCAAATATTAGGGCGTACAATCATTTTATACCGTGAAAGCGAAAAGGAAATTTATCGTTTACCATGAAAATAGGAATTTTTGGAGGCTCTTTTGATCCTATTCATTTAGGTCATACAAGAATCATTAATGAAGCAATTATATCTCTTCAACTTGATAAGATGTTAATTGTACCTACCAAACACAATCCTTGGAAAGAAGACAGTGTTGCAAATAATCAACAACGTATAGAAATGATTCAAATTGCTCTTAAAGATAATTCAAAATGTGAAGTGTGTACATTAGAAATTGATCGACAAGATAATGAAAAAAATTATACGATAGATACAATTAAAGAATTAAAAAAAATATATAAAAATGATCAGCTCTATTTTATGATGGGAATGGATCAAGCTAGCCAATTTGATAAATGGAAATCTGCTAAAGAAATTAGTGAACTTGTTCAATTAGTAGCTTTTAATCGAAAAGGATATCAAAAAAATGATGTTTTAAATGATTATCATTTTGAATTTATTCAAGCTGATTCAACGACTGAATCAAGCACTCAATTTAAAGCGGGAAATAAAGAAATCGTTGATCGAAATGTTTATACATATGCATTTCAAAATGGCTTATATTTAGAAAATTTTGTTTCAGGATATATGAGCGAAAAAAGATTTAAGCATACATGTTCTGTTGCAAAACTTGCTAGAGAATTTGCTGTTGCAAATGGAATTGATGGTAAAAAAGCATATATTGCAGGAATGTTGCATGATATTGCCAAAGAAATGGATAAAAAACAAGAAGATGATTTGATGGAAAAGTATTTTAGTAAATATGTTGATAAACCAAGAGCAATTTATCATCAATGGTTATCAACATATTTAGCACAAAAAGATTTTATGATTGAAGATGCTGAAATATTACAAGCAATTCGTCATCACACAACAGCTTCAACCAACATGTCTTTGTTAGATATGTGCGTATATTGTGCAGATAAACTTGATCCTTTAAGAGGGTATGATTCTTCAAAACAAATTGCATTATGTAAGGAAGATATCATAGAAGGTTTTAAAGGAGAACTAAAGAATTTTTATAAATTTTCGAAGAAGAAAAATAGACCTATTGATGAATGTTTTTTTGATGTTTATCAAGTATATTGTAAAGGAGATTTAAATGGATAAATTAAAAACAATTGTAAAAGTATTAGATGAAAAATTAGCAGAGGATATTGTTGTTATTGATATGTCAATTGACAGTCCTATTTGTGATTATTTTGTAATTGCAAGTGCAAGTAACGAAAGATTACTTCTTGCATTAAAAGATCATATTGAAGATGCTTGTGATAAAGAAAGATACTATGTAAAAAATATTGAAGGTAGAAAAAATTGTAAATGGATTTTAATGGATTACGGTGATATTGTTGTTCATTTATTTGATCCAGAAGAAAGAAAAAATTATGGAATTGAAAAACTATGGTCTGATAAGCCATTTGTCCAAGTAGAGGATATTTTGTAATGTCGTACGAAGCATTTGCCTATTATTATGATAGTTTAATGGATCAAAATTTTTATAATGATTATATTCAATTTATTAATGAGCATGTAAAAGATTATCAAACTGTATTAGAGCTTGGATGTGGTACAGGAGAAATTGCAATACGTTTGGCTCATTTAGGAAAACAAGTTTGTGCTACAGATATTTCAAAAGATATGTTAGAGGTTGCTAAATACAAATGTATTGATTTTAAAGTGGATGTGATGTTATCACGTATTGATATGTGTGATTTTGCAGTTGATAGTCAATTAGATCTTATTCTTTGTTTATGTGATTCTTTAAATTATGTTATTGATTTAAAAAATGTAAAACAAGTATTTGAAAATACGTATAATGCTTTAAAAAAAGGTGGATCATTTATTTTTGATATTGATTCTATGTATAAAATGGAAACAATTTTAAAAGATTATGATGAAGAAAATGATGAAGATGATTTTTATTTTCATTGGCATGTTGATCGTATCAGTAAAGGATATGTAAAACATAGTGTAGAAATTATTGATAAAGTAGAAAATGATCGAGTTTATGAAGAACATTATCAAAAAACGTATGATGTTGAAACCTATATTGAATTATTAGAAAAAATTGGTTTTAAAAACATTAAGTTATATAGTGATTTTTCTAAATATGATACTGAATGTGAAAGAGTTATATTTGTATGTCAAAAGGGGTGATTTTATGATAGGTATTATTGGAGCAATGGAAGAAGAAGTAAAGGCTTTGTTAGATAAAACAGAAGATATTCATGAAAATAAAATTTTAGATTGTGTTTTTTACGAAGGAAAAATAGATAATAAACAAGTCGTTATCTTACAAGGTGGAATAGGAAAAGTAAATTCTGCTATTTGTGTAACATTATTACTTACAAATTATGACATTGACTATGTTATTAATATTGGTTCTGCTGGTGGTTTAAAGGATTATCAAAATGTTGGTGATGTTGTAATTTCTAGTCATGTAGCATATCATGATGTTGATTTAACAGCTTTTGGGCGTCCTATGGGTGAATTACCAGAACTTCCTGTATTCATTCCTGCAGATGAAAATTTGGTTAATAAAGCAAAAGATATTCTTCATAAAATGAATATTCATGAAAATGTTGGATTAATTGTTTCTGGAGATCAATTTATTGCTCAAGAAGGACAAGTTTCTAAAATAAAAAAAGATTTTCCAAATGCATTATGTTCAGAAATGGAAGCTTCTGCAATAGGACATACTTGTTATAAATTTGGAGTTCCTTTTATTATAACAAGATCTTTATCGGATGTTTATGGTCATGGTGAATCTTCTATGCAATTTGATGAATATTTAAAAATTGCTAGTGAAAATTCGGCTAAATTATGTGTTGAATTAGTAAAAGCCTAAGGAGGTTTTTTATGAAAAAAAGAGAAGATATAGAATTATTAGCTCCTGCAGGGAGCTTTGAAGCATTAGTCGCTGCTGTTCAAAATGGCGCTAATGCTATTTATTTAGGTGGCCAAAAATTTGGGGCACGAGCGTTTGCTCATAATTTTGATTATGCTGCATTAAAAGAGGCTGTAGATTATTGTCATTTAAGAAATGTTAAATTATATGTTACTGTAAATACTCTTTATAATAATGCAGAAATCGATGAAATTTTTGATTATTTAAAATATCTTTACCATATTGGTGTAGATGCTCTTATTATTCAAGATATGGGGCTTTTTTCTCTTATTAAAAATCATTTTCCTGATATAGAGATACATATGTCAACACAAGCAAGTGTTAGAAATATTGAAGGAGTCAAATATTTTGCTAAACAAAATATAGATCGTGTTGTACTTGCAAGAGAAATGAACATTCGTGAAATTGAAGAAATATGTCATAATTGTTCAATTGATATTGAAGTGTTTGTTCATGGTGCATTATGCATGTCATATTCTGGTCAATGTTTAATGTCATCAATGATTGCTAAAAGAAGTGGAAATAAAGGCGAATGTGGTCAACCGTGTAGATTGCCGTATTCTTTATTAGAAGATAATAAAATAATCAAAAAACAAAAATACTTATTATCACCAATGGATCTATGTACAATTGAAAAAGTACCTAAACTTATTGATGCGGGTATTAAATCATTTAAAATAGAAGGACGTATGAAAAGACCTGAATATGTTGGTGAAGTCGTAAAAGCATATCGTCAAGCTATAGATTATTATTTTGATCAAAAAAATTACACGCCTGATATTTTACAGATGAAAAAAGTATTTAATAGGGGATTTACACAGGGATTTCTATTTCAAGATTATCTTAATCTAGCACAAGATATACCTGGAAACCAAGGCATCAAAATTGGTAAAATGGTTAATTATTCTAAAAAAAGAAAAATGCTGGATATTAAGTTATCAGATACCCTTTATCAAAATGATCGTATTTATTTTCCTAAAAATGATTTTACACGTACAATTACTAAATTATATAAAAATAATCGATTAGTTAATACTGCATATCAAGGTGATCTTGTTTCTATTGAAATGGACCAGTTATTGGATTTTCAAGATATTTATAAGGTTGTTGATGCAAAAATTGTTGAAGAAAATAGTAAATATATAAAAAATGAACATATTAAATTACCAATTCAAATGAAAGTTTTTGGGTTAATTGGTTTACCATTACAATTAACAGTGATTTATAAAAATAAAAAAATTAGTGTTAAAAGCGATCAATACATTGAAAAAGCACAAAACGTACCTTTAACAAATGAAAGAATAAAAGAACAATTATCTAAATTAGGAAATACAACTTTTTATTTAGAAAAATGTTCAATACGTTTTCCAAATGATGGAATTATTTCCATTAAAGAATTAAATAATTTAAGAAGATTGGCTATTGATGAACTTGAAAAAGAAATGTTAGATATGTCTTTTAGAAAGATGAATGATTTAGAACAATTTAATTGCCTTTCTAAAAAAAGAGAAGATCATAAGAAAATAGCAATTCAAGTATCTGATATTTCTCAACTTGAACAGCTTGATTTGCATGGTGTTGAGCAAGTATTTGTTCCTTTTTACCAATATCAAGCGCAATGCGATAAATATATACCTTATGTGCCATTTTTATATGATGAACAAGATTTTATTGAATTTTTAAATAGTGTTTATTATCAAAAGTGTCAATCAATTCAAGTGAATGATTTTGGTGCATTGAATCTTGTTAATGATAAAAATATAGTCTTAGGATATCATATGAATATTACAAATAATAAAGCAATTCAAGAATTCAATTTACCATTTGTTGTTTCTTATGAAGCATCGAAAAATGATATACAATCTTTTAAAACAAATCAGGACATTTATTTTACAGCTTACTCACAAATTATTAATATGAATTTAAAACATTGTATTATTTCAAATCATTATTTTTCTAGAAAACAAAAAGGCTGTCATTTGTGCAAACAACATCAATATTGTTTAAAAGATAGAAAAGAAATGAATTTTAAAATAGTAACAGATCAATACTGTAATAATTATGTTTTACATACACATCGTTTTTACTTTGATAAAATCAATGATCTAAACGTGGATTATATTTTATTGAATTTTTTAGATGAAACATCTCAAGAAATTCAAACAATTGTTAATGATTATCTTAATATTACAAAACATTTATTATCTAAAAATAAGAATAATTATGATATTTTTCAAGGATATTTTACAAAATAAAAATAATTTTTATTAAATGTTTTTTTTAAAAATAATAATTAAAAAAAATATAATTGAATGTCTTTAATGAAAATGCTAAAATTTTTATATGGGAGGATTATTGTATGGCGATTGATACTGAATTAGCAAAAAGATTACGTTCATATCGTAATTTTAAACATTTAACACAAAAAGATGTTGCTGCGCATTTAAATGTTCCTCATTCTGCAATTTCCGATATAGAAAATGGTAAAAGAGACATTACTGTTAGCGAGTTAAAAGTGTTTTCAAATTTATATGGTAGAAGTGTAGAAGAAATTATGAGCGGGAAAAAATATGACTATTATAATATTGCCAATATCGCTCGTTTACTTACTGAACTTCCTGATGATGATTTAAAAGAAATCATGTTTATTATTGAATATAAAAGAAAAAGAAATGAAGAACGTCATTTGAAATAATATTATTTTTGACAAGCAAAACGTTTAAATTCATTCAAAATATCTTGATCTTTATCAATTAAAGATTGGGGTATTTTTTTTTGTGTTCTTGAGTCAAAAAAATCAACATGAAGTTTATCATCAACAGATACAATAGCATAGCTTCCACATTGAGATTGCCCTCTATTAAACATAATACTACCAGGATTAATAAATATTTTATTCTTATATATTTCATAATGTGGGACATGTGTATGTCCATGAAAACAAATATGAATATCCGCTTTGTTCATGTACTCAACTAAATAATCATATCCTGCATAAACATTAAATTTATGGCCATGTGTAATTAATATATTGCCTAATGCTGTTGGTAATGTTGCAGTTAAAGGGAAAAAACCTTGATCATGATTTCCATCTACAATAGCAGCAAATTCTTTTATAAATGGAGAATTTTTATCAAAACAACTATCTCCACAATGTATTTTTAGATCGCATTTTACATTTTCTAAAACTTTTTTTAATTCATCATCATAGCCATGGCTATCGCTTACCAAAAGTATCTTCATAAAAAACCTCCATTATATCAATATAAATTATTATAGTCTAATTTTAATAAAAAATCTATTTCAAATCTATTTTCTGAAATAGAAAAAAAAGAGCGGAAAGGGTTTACATTTAAAGGGATAATTGATAAAATATATATAGGTTATAAATGAGAAGGAGTGTTAAAAATGAAACAAATTTTATTAGTTTGTTCAGCTGGTATGTCTACTAGTTTATTAGTAACTAAAATGGAAGGTGCTGCTAAAGATGCTGGATATGATGCAAAAATTTTCGCATTACCATTTTCTGATGCACCAAGAGTTTTAGAAGACGTTGATGTTATCTTACTTGGCCCACAAGTTAGATTCCAAAAATCTGCTATTGAAAAATTAGCTGCTGGACGTAAAAAAGGACCAATTCCTGTTGAAGTAATTGATATGAGAGATTATGGAACAATGAATGGTAAAGCTGTTTTTGAAATGGCTAAAAAATTAATTGGTGATTAATCACATAAAATAGTAAAAATTGGGGTTAACCCTTTAAAAAATCAGTTAAGGAAGGTATTTATTATTATGAAAAAAATTATGTTAGTTTGTGCTGCTGGTATGTCTACTAGTTTATTAGTAACTAAAATGGAAAAAGCAGCTGCAGCAATGGGTGATGAAGTTGAAATCTTCGCTTTACCAATTTCTGAAGGAGAAAAACGTGTTGGTGATGTAGATTGTATTTTACTTGGCCCACAAGTTAGATTCCAAAAAAATACTATTGAAAAAGCTATGGAAGCTGCTGGTGTAAGCAAACCATGTGACGTAATCGATATGAAAGATTATGGAATGATGAATGGTGAAGCTGTTTATAAAAAAGCTAAAGCTATGATGGGTGAATAATTCACTAGAGACGACTGTTTAACAGTCGTTTTTTATTTTAGTCTTTTTTAATTTTTTTTCATATGCTATAATATTCCAAAAGTATAAGGAGGATAATTATGGAAAAGGGTATTATTACTGTTGTTGGGAAAGATCAAGTTGGAATTATTGCTAAAGTTTGTACATATTTAGCTGATAACAAACTTAATATTTTAGATATTTCTCAAACTATTATTCAAGGATATTTCAATATGATGATGATTATTGAATTACAAAATGCAACAAAAGATTTTGGTGCTATTTGTGATGAACTTAATGAATTAGGAAATGAAATAGGTGTTAATATCAAGTTACAACATGAAAATATTTTTAATAAAATGCATCGAATTTAAAGGAGATTAGAATGATTAATTTATTTGAAGTTGCAGAAACAAATAAAATGATTGAACAAGAAAATTTAGATGTACGTACAATTACTATAGGGATCAGTTTATTAGATTGTATGGATCATGATATTGATGTTTTATGCAAAAATATATATAACAAAATAACAACTGTAGCAAAAGATTTAGTTAAAACGGGTGAAGAAATTGAAAAGAAATATGGTATTCCAATTGTTAATAAACGTATTTCTGTTACACCTATTGGTTTTGTAGGTTCTAATGCATGTAAATCAACAAAGGATTTTGTTAAAATTGCTAAGACTTTAGATCGATGTGCTGCCGAACTTAAAGTTAATTTTATTGGGGGATATAGCGCTATTGTTTCTAAAGGAATGACACCTGCTGAAAGACTTTTAATTGAATCTATTCCAGAAGCAATGAAAGTAACAAACAATGTTTGTAGTTCAGTAAATGTTGGTTCTACTAAAACTGGAATTAATATGGATGCTGTTAAATTAATGGGTGAAATTATTAAAGAAACTGCTGATTTAACAAAAGAAAATGACTCAATTGGATGTGCTAAACTTGTTGTTTTATGTAATGCACCTGATGATAACCCATTTATGGCTGGAGCATTTCATGGTGTAAGTGAAGCTGATTGTATTATTAATGTTGGTGTAAGTGGTCCAGGAGTTGTGAAAAACGCAATAGAAAAATGTAAAGGTGAAGATTTTGGTAAATTATGCGAAACAATCAAAAAAACTGCTTTTAAAATTACTCGTGTGGGTCAACTTGTTGCTCAAGAAGCTTCAAAAATGTTAAATATCCCATTTGGAATTATTGACTTATCTCTTGCACCTACACCAGCTGTTGGTGATAGTATTGCAGATTGCTTAGAAGGTATGGGATTAAAGAGTGTCGGGGCACCTGGAACTACTGCAGCATTAGCAATACTTAATGATCAAGTAAAAAAAGGAGGCGTAATGGCATCATCTTATGTTGGGGGACTAAGTGGTGCATTTATTCCTGTAAGTGAAGATCAAGGAATGATTAATGCTGTAGAAAATGGAGCATTAACACTTGAAAAATTAGAAGCAATGACATGTGTATGTAGTGTCGGATTAGATATGATTGCTATTCCTGGTAAAACATCATCAGCTACTATTTCTGGTATTATTGCTGATGAAATGGCTATTGGTATGATCAATCAAAAAACAACAGCTGTAAGAATCATTCCAGTAACTGGAAAAGATGTAGGTGAAACGGTTGAATTTGGAGGATTATTAGGTTATGCTCCTATTATGCCTGTTAATGAATTTGATTGTTCAGAATTTATAAATCGTGGTGGAAGAATACCAGCACCAATTCATAGTTTTAAAAATTAGAGGAAACTCTAATTTTTTAATATATAAAAAATATTGACGATAATAAATTTGCATTATACAATATTTACGTCACGGGGGTATTATATGGATTATATGGATAGAGAATTACATGAAGAATGTGGTGTTTTTGGGATAATTGGTCATCAAGATGCATCACAAATATGTTATTATGGATTACATAGCTTACAACATAGAGGTCAAGAAGCTGCTGGTATCTGTTGTGAAAACAATGGTAAAATGATTTTTCATAAAGGCGAAGGACTTGTTACAGAAGTATTTAACCAAGATAAATTAAAAGAGTTACATGGTAATTCAGCTATTGGACATGTTAGATATTCTACTGCTGGTGGAGGTGGAATTGCTAATGTTCAACCATTTGTATTTAGAACTATGCAAGGATCTATGAGTATATGTCACAATGGAAACTTAGTTAATGCAAATATTCTAAAACAAGAATTAGAAGAACAAGGAAGCATTTTCTCCTCAACTTCTGATACTGAAGTATTAGGGCATCTTATTAAAAGACAAAGTGGACATATGATTGATAGAATATGTACTTCTTTAGATAAATTAGATGGTGCATTTGCATTTTTAATCATGGTTGATAATAGAATTTATGCTGCAAGGGACAAATATGGATTACGACCTTTATCAATTGGAATTTTACCAAATGGTGCTTATGTGTTTGCATCAGAAACATGCGCATTAGATGTCGTTGGAGCAAAATTTGTAAGAGATGTTGAACCAGGTGAAATTGTTAGGGTAAAAGATGGAAAATTATTAAGTAAGATTTATACAAAAGATCCATTACAAGATAAAATATGTGCTATGGAGTATATTTATTTTTCAAGACCTGATAGTAATTTAGATGGTATAAATGTTCATACAACAAGAAAATTAGCTGGTAAGCAATTATATTATGAAAATCCTATCGATGCAGACGTTGTTATTGGTGTTCCAGATTCATCGATTTCAGCAGCAATTGGGTATTCAGAAGCATCAGGAATTCCTTATGAAATGGGATTGGTAAAAAATAAATATGTGGGTAGAACATTTATACAACCAACTCAAGAAATGAGAGAACAAGGTGTACGAATGAAGCTGTCTGCAGTATCGGCAATTGTCAGTGGAAAAAAAGTAGTTATGATTGATGATTCAATTGTACGAGGAACAACTTCGAAAAGAATCGTAAGACATTTAAAAGATGCTGGTGCAACAGAAGTACATGTTAGAATTGCTTCTCCAGCTATTAAATTTCCATGTTTTTATGGTGTAGATACATCTACAATAGAAGAATTAATTTCTAATAAAATGAATGTTGAAGAATTATGTAAATATATTGAAGCTGATAGCCTTGCGTTTATTAGTGAAGAAGGATTAAAAAAATCTATTCATTTTTCAAAAGAACATACATGTGGGTTATGTATGTCTTGCTTTAATGGAAATTATGTAACTAATCTATATGATTCATTTGATAAAGCAAATAAATTTGAAAAATAATTTATTTTGATATTATTCAACAATTATTGATCATATTTATTGAAATATTTCAATTTTTACTGTATTCTTTAGATGTTGGTAGTAGGATCATCTTAAAATTAGAGATATCCTAAAAGAGCAATATTTATTGGTAATTTAAAATAACGAGGGGTTTCTCATATTTTAATTATCAAATGATGTGGGGCAACATTTGCCCCACGTTTCTTTATACATTAGAAGTCAATTTTGGAAATATCTAAATCTGATGATGTATCAACATCATCATTTTTTATTAGAGCTAGCTGTATATCACCTATTCGGTTAGAAATCGATGCCAGACTATTAAGAATATCTTCTAAAATTACATCTTCTTCGACAATAATTGGTTCATTATCTTCATCAATAACAAGTGTAAATACTTTTTTCATTTTAATTTTTGTCCTTTCTTATACATGTAAAATAGTATATCGTATCATCATTTAAAGTGCAGAGAATACAATTACGGAATCTTTCCCAGTTCAGATAGCCATTCGAAGCATGTTTGATAAGTTTAATAGTCTTATTTCTGTTTTCAATGATGGTAGTGTTCATTCTTCTTTTTGATTTGTCATCTACAATGATAAAGCTAAGGTTGCATTTGGAGATTTAAGATCCTTGAGAACATTGGATACAGTAACAATAGAGAGTCTACCTCCAAAAAAAAGAAATATAATCAATAATAAAGGAAACATGAGAAGACGATAAAAAATCTTTATTTTTTAAAACATCAATGATGATATCAAAAGAAACAATAGAATAAGGAATCGTATCTTCAATCAGGACAGCATGGGTAGAATTACAAGATGGGCATTTAAGGCGTAATATTCTGATGGTATGATTTCGATCAAAGATATCGACATGGCGGTCATAGTAGGCATGAATGATCAAACCGTTGGAATGACAAGGAAAATGAAATGTTTTATGGATTTGAAAATACATTTGAATCATTAGATAATTTAAAACGAACGATGATAGATTATATTCATTATCATAATAATTTTAGAATTACAGTAAAGGGAAAAGGCTTAACTCCTTTACAAATTAGGAATCAAGCCTTATCATTAAGTTAATTATTTTTTGTCCAACAAAGTCGGTTCAGTATAATGCCCCTGGATTATTTATAGCTTGAGAAATCCCCACGATTTTTTAGTTACTCTATTTATTTTTAATATTGCTTTTTATTTTAACAACATTATATACAAATAAATAAAATATATTTGCACTCATTGAAATGATTTTTTATATTACTATAATACTTGTTGTTTTACTGTTTGGCATTCTAGATGTTAAAAATAGAAATCATTTAGTATAAGATTAAAATGTACGAATTGGAGTTGTTAATTTACAAATTATTTTGTATGAAATCGAACAGGGTAAGTTATCTATGAAAATAAATTTAATAGTTTTTGTTATAAATGATAATATTTGAAATCAAATTACAAAATTTGAATTCGAGTAGATTAAATTGCTAAAAAAATATAAACTTATTATAGTAGATAAAAGATAAAGGAGAATTTCAAATGAAAAAAATCATGTTAGTTTGTTCGGCTGGAATGTCGACAAGTTTATTAGTAACAAAAATGGAACAAGCAGCAGAAAAAGTAGGAGATGAAGTAGAAATCTTTGCTCTTCCAATGTCTGATGGAATTAACAGACTTTCAACTGTGGATTGTGTTTTACTTGGCCCACAAGTTAGATTCAATTTAGGAAAAATTAAAGAAGAAGCTGCCAAAGTCAATCCAGGACTTCCAGTAGATGTTATTGATATGAAAGATTATGGAATGATGAATGGTGAAAAAGTATACAATTATGCTAAAAAACTAATGGATGAATAAATTTTAATAAAAATACTATTATAATTTTTAAGATCTATTATTTATAGAAGGAGAATAATTTACATCTTGCATTTATTCTCCTTTTAAATTTTAACTATTAGCAAAGTAATGTAATTTGCCCAGAAGGCGTCGAAACAGAAGTTATGAATAGTCAAAAAATATTAGCCAATTTGGTGGGGGGTATAGATTATATAACTTTTAGGACTAATTTCAAGAATAAAAATCCCGTTCATTGAAAAATTAAAATAAAAGAATAAAATATAAGAGGAGTAAAAAGATTGCTCTGATTAGTTTATCGTATTACATAGAAAAGTAATCACAAACTTTCCAGGCTGGTGATTACTTTTTTTCTTTTCAATCTTTTAAACGTTTTAAACTTTTTAAAAATAAGAAAATAAAAACGACTTGCTTATTTTCCTGTTTTCAAAATTTCTAATTTGTGGTAAAATTAATTTGCTGATGGCAAAAAACTAGTGTATTTAGCACTAGGATAGTTATCGTTTAAAATTAATTAAATCAAATTTGCGTCTAGTTTAAACAGCGCGAATATGACAGAAAAACTATATTAGAAAAAAATTCTCAATCCAAAATTTCGAAGTGTAGAATATATTATTGCCGTTAGCAAAAAGGACATTAAGTTGTCCTTTTTATTTTTGCACCTTTTTCTAATTTTTAACTTTTTGTTTTACATCCTTCTTACTATTCTACTTAAATTCATATTCTTTTAAATGAAGTCCATCAACTATTGTCAATTCAAAATACATTTCATAAAAATACTGATTAAAAATTATCATTATCATCTTATATCCATTTATATCAATTCTTTTCATTGTGTCAAAAACAATGTTTATTTTATCAACGTAATATACATCCTCTTTTTCAATATTTTCTTCAATATTATCTCCAACATTTTTATCAATTCTTACAATGTTTTCTACATTATTTTTCTCTATGTTTTCAAATACATTCTTTTCTAAAAAGTTTCACGACAAAGTCTTTTGAAATAACATTAATTTCGAAGGTTACTCTTATAGTATGACGAAATAATTTTGGATAGGTTACACTTTATTGGACAATTCTAAAGAGAACTGTTTATAATAAATAAAAATGAAATGAGGTAACCAAAATGGCAAGAAAAAGAAGAAATTACACTGATGAATTAAAAAAGAAAATTGTTGAATTGTATAATAGTGGAAAACCAAGGGCTGAACTTGTAAGAGAGTATGAGCTAACACCATCAGCTTTATCATCATGGATCAATAAATGCAATAATTCAGGTTCATTTAAAGCAGAAGATAACAGAACTCCTGAAGAAAATGAATTAATCAAACTTCGTAAAGAAAATCAACGATTAAAAATGGAAAATGATATTCGCTGATTATGGGACGAAAATAAATGTTATTTTATCCAATTCGTATAAATATCCAATCAGCGCGATGTGTAAATTACTCAATATTTCAAGCTCATCTTTATATTACGCTAAAAATAAACCTGCAAAAAAATATAACGCAGAAGAAGAAAAACTAACACAACATATTAAAGAAATATTTAAAAATAGTCGTAATAACTATGGATCTAGAAAAATCAAAGTTGAATTAAAGAAAAAAGGAATTATAGCCAGTAAGCAACGAATTAGACGTATCATGAAGGAAAATGGCCTTGTATCAACGTACACAGTCAAACAATATAAAGTGCATAAACAGATATGTAATAACGATAAAATAGATAACAAGTTAAAACGAAATTTCAATCAAGAAGAAAGAATGAAAGTAATTCTAAGTGATTTAACTTATGTCAATGTTGCAGGAAAATGGAACTACATATGTTTAATGTTAGATCTATATAACAGGGAAATTGTAGGCTATACAGCAGGAAAACATAAGGATGATGATTTGGTTAGAAAAGCAATAACTACAATAAAATATGATTTAAATAAAATTGAAATATTTCATACAGACAGAGGAAATGAATTTAAAAATAATATTATAGATGAAGTACTAGATACTTTTAAAATAGATAGGTCACTTAGTGCTAAAGGATGTCCATATGATAATGCAGTAGCAGAAGCAACCTATAAGATAATAAAAACAGAATTTGCATTTAATAGAATATTTAATGATTTTGAAGAATTAGAAAGAGAATTGTTTGATTATGTAAATTGGTAAGGAGTGTGTTAAGTATGTTATCTAAAAGTGAATGTAGAAGTTATTTAAATGATGTTAAACAATATCTTAATATTACTACTTTTTGTAATGAGTTAGGTATTGCAAGACCACATTTAACAATGTTTTTAAAAGATTATCATTATGATCATTATCTAAACGTAGAAAAGGCTAATTTATTAGTTGAATCAATTAAATCAAAATTTTAAAAGCAGTTTAAGAGCACTTCGCATAATGTATATTATATAACTTTTTTATATATTATTTTCAAGAAATATATATACATTATGCAAAGTATGTTTAAAAACATACTATATTAAATTTATCAAAGTAGATTTAACTGACTTATATAGTAAATCAAGATTTTCAACGCTCATTGTATCGTTATAAGCCGAATCTTTTAAAAACTTAGAAAGATTAGGTTGATGAATCCCACATTCTTTAGCGATAACACTTAATTTAACATATTTTTTTAAGCCATTTAATATAGTACGATAAGTTTCTTTATCGTACATAATTTTTTATTCCTCCTTTAGACATATATATTATATCAAAATAAACACATATAATCAACGAAGATATTATATATAAATAGATAATATCTAAAATTAATATGCTTTATATGATACAATCCATTCTTTATTTTTTCTTAAAACAATAAATATATCTTTTTCTTTCTTATATTTTGATACAGCTCTATAAAATCTTTTCAATGCATCATCATAATTTTCATCACTTGGTAATATTTCAGTTACATGATCGTGCTTAATACTAATCGTATATTTATTCATTTTCTTTATTTTCCTTTCTTATCGTTTTCATATAACAAATTGGATTCTCATATACATCATCATCAAAAAAATCAATTGGCAGTTCATCATATTCAAGATAACTAATTTTAGGATGATTAACTAAGCCTTGAGATGAATAATAATATTTATCAAAAATACGATCATCATTTTTAGATATGTATTTTGTAATATAATTACTTACTGCCATTTTATCATCATCTTCTTTTCCAATTTCAACACAAGTATTAAATCCTTTGTATTTATTCCAACTGTCCATATTATAAATAATTCGACCATTATATTTTTTTCCACTATCAGTAAGTTTCAACTGATCATTGACATCTCTAATCAATCCATGCCAATGCAAAGCACCATCTTTATGCAATTCAGGAATCAATAAATATTTGATTCCATATTTTTTTGACTGATTTTTAAAAAATTCCAATGTTGACTTTTTTAACTTTTCTAAATCTTTTCTATCACCAACTTTTTCTTTATCAAAAGTTCCCGTAAAAAAATAATCCCAATCATTCATATTTCCAATCGCCTTTACTAAATCTTTAGAACGTCGAATAGATCGTATTCTATCCCATTCATTTTTTTGTTCTTCTGTCTGTTCTTCTACACAGTTTTTTAACCGCTCAATATAAGACTCATCAATAACAATATCACAATCATTATATTTTTCATTATAAACGTCTTCATCATCTTTAATTTCTTCATAACCTTTTTTACGCACATTATTCTTATAATATATCATGACTTGATGAGTACCATAATCCTTCAATACACAAGTAGCATAAATGCCACTTTCGGTCACTTCTAACATGCGTATATCACCTCATTTCACATGCAGGTACCCTAGTAGTGTCCTTATATCAAGTATAGGACACTCCAATTTTCACAAAGTCAGTCGATTGCCTTAATCCAACGCATCAATATTTGATAACCATAATACAAGGCTATTACAGTAAGCCAAGCAGTACCAATATATATAAAATCATTGAATGGTAAAAACCAATTAAGCCAATGTAAATAAGGCAAGTTGCTAAAATTGTCTAAAAATTGAGTAAAAGGAGAATGAGGCAAAAATGACAAAAGCCAATTTGCGAATTCTATAATCTTATCCCAACACCAGCTGAATATCTCACTAAAAACGTCCATATTACCCCTTCTTTCTTCACAACGAGACAATCAAAGTTCACAATTTTCAAAAATTTGAAATTTGACATAAATAAGTAATTATGCTATAATAATTAGATTGATATAACATATTACTTGGTCATTTGCTACGCAAATCGCCTACATTTTTGCTCAACTTTTTAATGATCAGCGAGCTGAACATTAAAAACTCTCCGTAAAAAAGTAGGTATTTTTCTTTTTCTTTATTCACAATTAAATTTTTTTTAATTTATTTTTTTCTTATTTTTTCTTATAATTCACATTAATTATTTATCAAATCTATTATAGGTATCATATATCTGATAGTACTTTTTCTTTGCTTTGAAGAACTCACTGTCAGTCTTTTCTTTTATTGGATACCAAAACTTCACACATACAAAGAGATTACCACCAGCACATAGAGACATTATTTTTCCTTTAGTACCGAAATTTGATACTTTTCTATGAATATATTCATATTCCAACAGTGATCTAATTTGTCTATCAAGCATCTTATCAAACTGCGCAATTAAAACAATCTCATAACCATATTTTCTATGATTACTAAAGAAACGTATCCAATCATCACGACCTTTGCTATTCCATGCACGAGAATTAAACAATATTTGTGCTTCATCTATTACAAGCAAAATATAATCTTCTTTAAATTTAGTTTTGCTAAAAAGCACATCCGCATAATTTCTTAATACTGTTGGGTTTAAATCATATGAATCAATGCTAATAAACGTACCACGACATTTAGGAATTAACGAAGTATTTATATCAAAATTAGCAATAACAGGTCTTCCATAACGTAATGCATGATAGATTTTTCTTGCAACATCAAGACTTTTTCCAGAACCCGGAGTTCCACTATACAATTTTAAAACCATAAAATTTACCCCTTTATTAAATATCTTGTCGCATAAGCTAAACCGATAATAAATAAAATATCAAATAAAGTTCTACATAGTGCAGCTACTTCATCAAAACCACTTAAATCAACTTTTATATCACCTTTATAAATTTTAGGAATATTAACGGGTATTTCAAATTTAGGTGCTTCAGGATCAGCACAAAAACATTGTATAAATTTAATCAAATCGAACGGTATACAAAATGGAAATACACCTTTCCAATCAAAAGTCAAATCAGTACCCTTACCCGTAAAGTCCTTTACTTTTGGTATATCAGTATCAGTAGTTCCAGGAAGCGCAGGAGCAATAACATTTGTATCAGCAATGGGAATGTCTGTAGATGGTGCCCAAGCAATCGCACCAATTCCATCAAGTGTACTATCCCATGTGCCCGTGTATGGATAGTCTAAAGTAGTGCTTGGAACATCAACATAACCATAACTATTTACAACGTTATTCGTTAGATCTAGATCTAAAGAACCAACTGCACCAATAATTTTATCACTTAAAGATAATGCACCTGTTTCACCTAGAACTCTATCGTCCAATTTAAATGAGTCCGGAATACTTGACTTGCCTATACTGTCTAATCCAAAACCGGGAAAGTAAGTAGTATATTTTGATTTACTCATATTTAAACCACCTAAATAATATGTTTGCGTATTAAAGAAATATAAAGAACTAGTAGCAAATGTAAACATATTAGAAATCATGTCTTTTGAAACAGTAAAAATATTAGTATATCCACTTCTATTATACTCATTACCATATTTTTTAACTATACTATCCGAAGTTACATAATATAACATTCCTAAAAGATTATCTATATTAGCATAATTATAATCAGTAAAATAATTTTTTGTTAAAGTACCATCAGCATATTTATCTCTTATTTCATTAAATGTATTAGAACCAATCGAAGTTATATAATAATCTTTTCCATTATAGACCAAAACCATACCTAACCCACCTTTTTCATAAGTAGACTGTAAAAGATAATCGCCATAAAAACCGACAACTGGTCCCTCATATCTACTATAAATATAAGAATATGATAAAGGATATTTGCTATATTTTTGTATTTCCGGATATTTTTTAGAATCAAACCCGGGAAAATATTTACAACCTAAAGTAATACCACCCATTCCAACAGTAAATTCATTAAATCCAACATCAACATTAGAAAGACTATTCCACCAATCTTGTATATTACCCTTTAGATCATTAACATAATCAAGTGCAATCTTTCCCGTTGCCCCTGCCGTTTGTACTAATAAATTCCATTTGTCACTTACAGTCTTACCTAAAGTATCAAATGTTCTAGAAATAGAACCCGCTACATCACTTCCTAATTTAGTAATATCCGTATTGGATAAAGTAGTACCTGCTAAAGTAATACCACATAAACCTAAAACCGATAAAGCTACATAAGACAATGCAACATCATCAATACCTACTAATGCTTTAACCTTGCTATATGGTGCAAAACAACTAGCAAATACCATCATCATTGAACAAATTGAAATCATTATCTTTTTAAATAATTTAGTTCTTTTAATATCATAATTTAGGATATTCATAAAAAACCTCCTTTACAAAAAAAGACTCTATTAAATAGAGCCATTTATCAAGACAAGAGAATTAAAGATTATGCACCATGATTTGTGACAGATTTAAATGCTTTAATTCCTACTTTAACTACTAACATTGCACCTACAATTGTCATTGCTGCAGGCATTACATCACCAATCATAGTGATTGCGTTTGTTTGTACAGTTGTAAGAGCTGTTGTTACTGCTGTTGTGATTGCTTCCATATTAATTTTCTCCTTTCATCTTATTTCTTTTAAATTAAGCGCTCTTAATTAAGTTATATATAAACACAATTGGAATACTAATACAGTAAACAATTGTATCTATACCAATTCCAAAAACGACACCCCACACGAAAAATTCTAAAACACTTGATAACTCATTCAAATTAGATAGATCTATCATACTGTCAATCTCCTCCACAAAGTTTTAGAAAGAAGAATACCAACAATAACACCAAAAATAATAAATTGACATATCATCATTGTATTTAAATTATCAAGTGATTTAATAACATGAGTTTGATAGTCTACAAGTTCAGTACTATTCGTATCACTTGCATTATCCTGTTGAACAGTATCTTGAGTTTGATTATCTTGTATTTGCTCATTTTCAATATTTTGTTCATCCATGCCCTACTCCTTTCTCGTGCTGGGTCCCTCTTGTCCCACACACTCGAAAGGAGTGGGCAAGAAAAACATATATAGAAAAAGATAAATATTAACAATTAAGAATGTCTTTTAAATCTAAATAATTATAAAACATCAACACCTAGCCAATCATGTAATATCAAATGATTATCAATAGCATAATGAACCGCATCTATTAACAATTTATTGTCACTAAAGATAAATTCTTTTTCTTTCTTAACAATTAAATAAAAATCATTTAAAGAACGAGTTGAATAATATTTATATTTTTTAGTCAAATAATTTTCATATGCATATTGAATAACAAAATCATCATATTTTTTTAACATTTCATCTACATCAAGAAATACACGACGATACTTATAATCTAAATCAAGTTCTTTTTTAATTAAATCTAATAAGATATTTAAAATATTAACTGTATGTACATCATTAAGATGAAATAATGCATCATAATTAATATTTGAATAATTCCTAAATAAATAGTCATAAAGACTGTTAATACTAGGAAAGTTAACAATTTGTAATGTATTATCACTATAACCATCTTTAGTAATAATTAAGTCATAATCACACTTATTTCTCAAAGCATCTTCAATAGCAAATCTTTGATAGTCATTTAATAATTCAGTTTTTTTAGTTGTTAATAAATTCATAATCATTTCACCTACTAATTTTTATTTTTTAAATCACTGAAAATAAATTGTTCTGCACTGTCTAAAAATACAGTCTTTTCATATCCTTTGTAAGTAATAACTAGAACGTCATAAGGGTTTTTAGTCTTATTACTTATTCTCGTTTCATATCTTACTTTTACTTCTTTTTCATTCATAAAATATGACGCTCCTTTCTTAAATATATAATCTATTTATATCTATTAAAGTAATAAAAAAATAGTGAAATAACTTAATTTTCAGTTAAATTCACTATATAAATAAATATAATATATTTTATATCGCACTTTGTATATTATATAACTTTTATAGTATATATAAATAGTTTTTTATTATTTTAACTATTTATATACTTGTATTAGATAATAATAAAATATGTGCATAACATGACAAGTATTACGGAAATAAACATAACAAATATGAATATAAGTTTATTATTACTTTTAAGATTTTTATATAAAGCTAGAAATGAAACGATAAATAATAATATAGATAAAAGATAAAATGAATATAAAATAACATTACTGTGCATTTGAATTGCAAATATAAATAATAAAACTCCTAATAAATCTGCAAATAATGAATAAAGAATGATTTTTCTATTTTCCATTTTTCTATCCCTATTTTAATAATTTTAATATAGATGAACCTATACCATTATATTTAACATTGAAGTTATCGCAAATTGTAGAACCGATAATTCCAAAAGAATCACCATCATTTAATACTTTCATTTCATTAAATTGTTTTGAATAAATTATAAGTGGTACTTGTTCACGTGTATGATCTGTTCCTCTATATGTTGGATCATTTCCATGATCAGCAGTAACTATTAATAAATCATCTTCTTTTAATTCATTTATTAATTCTCCTAATTGTACATCGAATTCTTCAATTGCTTTTCCATAACCAGCAGCATTTCTTCTATGCCCATAGACCGCATCGAAATCAACTAAGTTAATAAATGCTAAACCATTAAAATTGTCACTTGCTAATTCAATAGTTTTATTCATACCATCTTCATTACTTACTGTTTTAATTTTTCTTGTAATCCCTTGATCAACAAATATATCTGGTATTTTACCTACACCTATAACATCTAATCCAGCATCTTTTAAAGAATCAAGCGCAGTTTTAGAAAATGGGGCTAATGCATAATCATGTCTATTAGATGTACGAGTAAAATGTCCTTCTTTTGTTCCTATATATGGTCTAGCGATAACTCTACCAACCTTCCATTTATCATCCATAGCTATTTCTCTAGCAATTTGACATGCATGATATAATTCTTCTAATGGGATAATATCTTCATTTGCAGCAATTTGAAAAACAGAATCGGCAGAAGTATAGACTATCCAATCCCCTGTTTTGATTTGATGTTCTCCATACATATCTAGAATTTTAGTACCACTACATGCAATATTTCCTACACATTTTCTACCAGTTTTTTTCTCAAATAGGTCAATAAATTCTTTAGGAAAACCGGTATCTGTAAATGTAATAAAAGGTTTTTCTGTTTTAAGCCCCATCATTTCCCAATGTCCAGTCATTGTATCCTTACCATTCGATGCTTCATTTAATTTTAAAACATAAGCTTGTGGGTTTTCTGTTTTGGCAACACCTTTAAAATCACCTAAATTACCAAATCCTAAATTTTGCAATGTTGGTATATTTAAACCATCACATATTGAACAAATATGACCAACGGTATTTGCTCCAAAATCATTATATTTTTTTGCGTCTTTTGCATTTCCAATTCCCATTGAATCACAAACAATGAGAAAAATTCTATTAAATTTCATGAATACTATCTCCTTTTTTTGTTTTTGCTCTTAAATGATATTTATTATAATCATCAATAATTTTATTATTTGAAACATGAGTATAAATAGTGGTTGTTGAAATATCACTATGCCCAAGTAATTCTTGAATAGAACGTAAATCAGCACCATTTTCATACAAGTGAGTTGCAAATGTATGTCGAATAGTATGAGGCGACACTTTCTTTTTGATATTTGCATTTATACATGCTTCTTTTAGGATTTTATAAAAATACTCACTAGATATTTTATTTAAATGATTATTAAAAAACAAGTAATCATTATCTTTAAAATCTAATTTAGGGTATCTAAAATCATAAATATAACATGATAAAATTTCACATACATAGTCATTTAAAGGCAAAAGCCTTTCTTTATCCCCTTTTCCAATTACGTTTAAATATTTCATTTTTAAATTAAGTTGTGATAATTTTAAATTACACAATTCAGAAACTCTCATACCTGTTGCATATAATAGTTCTAGCATAGCTCTCGTTCTAGCATTTTTAAAATTATCCATTTCAATACTATCAAGTAATGTTTTTATTTCTTCCATATTTAAAACCTGTGGAAGTCTTTTAGTGTTTTTTGGTAAATCAAAAGTCTCCATAAGATTTTTTTTAACAATTTCTTCTTTCATCAAAAATTTATAAAATGAGCGTAGTGAAACCATTTTTCGTGATAAAGAAGATGCTGCTAAAGATGTAAATTGTTGTAAATATTTTCTAATCATATCTTTATCAATTTGATCGATTAAAACAACTTGATTTTGTTTTTGAATATAGTTTATAAAATGTTCAAGATCTCGCATATAATTTTTTAATGTATTATCTGATACCTTTTTTTCTATTAATAAATATTGTTTATATTCGTTAAGTGCATCATATATGTTCATATTACCACCATATTTATTATATCACGAATGATTATTGAAGAACAATTTTATATAAGGTAAATTTTTAACAGTGCAGATATGAATATTAAAAAACATATAATAATTAAGTAATTTAAAATATAATTAAATAAATATTTTAAACTGAAGTTATCTTTTTGTATGAAAGTTAATTTGAAACTTTGTATAGAAAGATACGTTGACATAAAAGACATCACATACGTAATTAAAATTTCAATAATCATTTGAGGTAATACAATAATAAAAATATTATGAAACGAAAGAAGCGATTGATAATATTTAAAAATAAAAGAAATAATACATAAAATTCTATAAATGATTCCAATTGATATAACTGGAGCACCAATAAAACTTGTTGCTGAAACCATGATGATTATTATGTACATAAATGTACATAATAGATATGAATTTAGTTGATGTGTTTTAAAGAATATGAGATCAACCGAAATTTTATAAAGAGAATATTTATTTAATGAAAAAAATATAATTGAAATAATTGTTGAACAAAGAAAATTTAAGAATAAATATTGATGTAAATACATATTTTTCTTTTGAATAAAAAAAGACATCATATCTCCTCCTATAGCATAGGATATGATGTATTCTTTTTTTTATGATTATTCTTTTCTGTACTTGTTTTTTGATTTATTTAATAAAGCAGAAGCCGTTGTCAAATGATATTTATTCTCACTATTAATTTTATTGATTACAGCCTCTGTTGTTTTTATTTTATTTTTCTCAATATTTTTGTCAAATAGACTTACTTGTTTTTTATAACTGCTTCGATTGATAACATTATTTAACGAAACTCCAATAAGTCTAAGAGGTTTTCCACTATAATTTTTATCAAATAAGTATTTTGCAGTAGAAAGTATTATCTCATATTCATTGATATAATCAATTAAAGGAGTTTGTCGTGTAACTGACTCAAATCGAGAATACTTAATCGTAATACTGATCGAATTGCCAATCAAATTTCTTTTTTTTGCTCTAAATGAAACTCTAGAACATAATATACGTAAAGTTTCATAAATAGTCTCTATATCATTTGTATCGTATTGTAAGGTTGTTGAATTACCTACAGATTTTAATTCGTTTTTTTCAGTATTTACTTTAGAAATATCTATTCCATTGGCTTTTCTATATAATAGAAGTGCATTTTTCCCAATAATCTGACGTAATTTATTATAGTTATCATAATTAGCTACATCTCCAATAGTTAAAATGCCCATTTCTTTGAGTTTAGGTGCAGTTTTTTTACCGATTCCAAACATTTCAGAAACATCAAGGGGCCAAAGTAATTGTTTATAATTAGATTTATTTAAAATGGTAATACCCATTGGTTTTTTCATATCACTAGCCATTTTAGCCATAAATTTATTAGGAGCAATTCCAATAGAACATTTTAGTTTTAATGTATTTAAAACATCATTTTGAATGATTTTTGCAAGTTTGTAAGGATGAATATTATGTTCGATAATGTAATTAGAAAAATCAACATAACATTCATCAATACTTGCTATTTCTAACAAAGGACTATATGTTGAAATCAATTCAAAAAATTGACTTGATAAACGTCTATATAAATCAAAATTTACGGGTTTTATGATTAAATTTTTACATAATTGTTTAGCTTGAAATAATGGCATTGCAGAATGGATTCCATATTTTCTTGCTTCATATGAAGCAGTAGAAACAATCGCACGCCTGTTATTTCCAGATATTACTAAAGGTTTTCCTTCCAAAGAAGAATCATGTGCCATTTCAGCACTTGCATAAAATGCATTTAAATCTATATGAAATATAATTTGCATATAGCAGCTCACTCCCTTAGCAACATTGTAACATATTTTAATTATAAATAGTGCCCTTTATTTGCTAATGCTGTTTTATGTGCTAATCTCAATTTATCAGCAATCATTGCAATAAATTCAGAATTTGTTGGTTTAGATTTGGAAGCAGATACTGTGTATCCAAAGATATCATCAATGGCCTCAGTATTTCCTCTATTCCATGCAACTTCGATTGCATGTCGGATAGCTCTTTCTACTCTTGAAGAAGTGGTATTATAATTTCTTGCAATTTCTGGATATAGTACTTTCGTTACTTGACCTAAAATATCAATATTATCATATGTTTTCATAATTGCTGTTCTTAAATACATATATCCTTTTATATGAGCAGGAATACCCACTTCATGTAAAATTTCTGTGATTTCATTTTCGATTTTAACTTTTTGAATTTTTTCAGTTTCATTAACATGAGTCTCATTGATTTTTGTCTCATCTGAAAAAACGCGTTTAATAACATCCATAAAATAATTAAAATCAAAAGGAATTTTAAAACAATAGCTTACATTTAATTTTTCTAGTGCATTACTTATCAATGGACTAGTAAAACTTGTAATACATACAACTTTTTGATAAGCATTTTTATTGACTTCCCTCACTTTCTCTAATACTCCGACACCATCAATATCAGTGAGCATCAGATCAATAACTAATAAATCACAATTGTTTGTTTTAAAAAAAGTAATTGCATCACCTGCACTATTAGCAGTACCTACAATTTGATAATTGGAAAATTTTTCAAATTGTTGTGCTATACCTTCTAACAGTTCATGATTTTCCACAATAATAAAGATTTTCTTTTTTTCCATAATTACCTCCCATCCACTACCAACAACCATATTATATAAAGTATTCTAATTTATGTTTAGATTTTAGATAAAAATTAACATAAATTTATAAATTTAATAACTAATATTTAGTATTTTTAAAAATATATCTACATTTTTCTTAAGTATTTTTTATTATTTGTCGAATTTTAGAAAAATAAGAAATACAAATTATTACATGTTTTGTTAAAAATAAGATAAAATTAGTATTATTTTTTATAAAAGCCATGTTAAAAACATGGCTTTTATTCGTTATCTATCATCCATTGTATATACATGCCATACCCTTCCAATATTTCTGATTTACTTGCATGTGTAACACAACCTATTAATTTGTTATTTTGAATGATCGGAGAACCACTCATACCTTGAATAATACCTTGACATTGTTCTATGATTTTTTGATCTGTAACAATAAATTTTATTCCTTTTTCCATAGGTTTATCTTGTTTTAATAGATCAGTAATTTTTATCTTACATTTTTCTACATTATTTTCATTTAAAACCGTAAGAAAATAGGCATCTCCTAATTTAACTTCATCTATGGTAGCAGTTTTATAAACATTTTTATTTGGAAGATTATTAATTTTCCCATAAACGCCAAAATTATTATTTTTTTCTATCTCACCTATAGATTGATTATCAATATTACCAATTTTTTGACCTATATTGTATGACTCGGTTTTCTTTATACCTTTTATGGAAGCAGAATACAGTGAACCATCATTTATATCAAGATCATCATCAACCATATTGTGCCCCAAACAAGCAAATTTGCCTGTATTTAATTGATAATAGGTAACAGTTCCTATTCCTTTAGCACAATCTTTTACATATAACCCTGTACTAAATTCAGCATTATTTTTATAAATTTTCATAGTTTTATGATAAATATTCGATGCCCTTTTTATTGTGAATTCTAAATTACTTGTATTGCAATTTTTTATTATATTTGTTAAATCATCAATTGTTTTAACATTTTTCTTTTCAACACTGGTAATAATATCATTGATTTCAAAATAATTAGATGGATCAATAATTTCATTGTCAACTTTTATTTTATAGAAACCAGTAATGCAAACACCATCATAATTTAATATTATTCCAACAGATTCTCCTCCAATTAAAACATCAATTGCATTAATAGGTACTATCATTAATATAATAGATAGACAACAGGTATAGAAGGATATTTTAAGCTTTTTAAAAAGCATAGATACCTCCTGTAGCTTTTTTTTGCTACAACATATTTTGGTATCTATGCTTTAATTTTATACACATATTTCTTTCAATTTTTTTGCATGGTCTATAGATTGTTGTGTAATTTCTTTACCAGAAATCATTTTAGCTAATTCATAAACACTTTCTTTTTCATTAAGTAATCTTACATGTACTTTACTTGTGTTATCCATTTGCTCTTTTTCAATAAACAAATGGTTATTAGCAAAACATGCGACTTGAGCTAAATGTGTAATACAAACAACTTGTTGTTTTTTTGAGATTTTTTTCATAACGTGCCCAATGCTTTCAGCCACTTTACCACTGACTCCTGTATCTGCTTCATCAAAAATGATTGTACCACCATCTTTTGAATTTTGTGAAACAGCTTTAATTGCTAGCATAATGCGTGATAATTCTCCACCCGAAGCAATTTTTTGAAGTGGTTGAAGTGGTTGACCACTATTTGTTGAAACAACAATTTTAACATTATCTATTCCGTTATCATTAAAATCATTAATTTGAAAATCAAATTTAAATTGAACTTGTTGAAGATACATTTGATTTAAAATATATTTTACTTCTTTTTCTAATTCTAATGCTTTATTTTTTCTTAAAATAGAAATTTTTTTAGCATAGTAAATCAATTGATTTTCTGTTTCTTTAAGTTTTAAATTGATATTTTCAATCATTTGATCTCTATTTTTGAATAATTCTATTTTTTCTATTAAACTATTTTTAAAATCAATAATAGCATCAATTGTTTGGCCATATTTACGTTTAAGCTTGTTTAATTTGAAAAAGGTTTCTTGCACTTCATTATAATGTTCTTCACTAAAGTATGATTGAGAAAATTGATCATAAATATCTTGATTTATACCATCTACTGTATAATAAAGATCATATAGTTGATCATAATTGTGCTTAATATCATCAATTTCGAGATATGAAAGTTCGTTTAAACTTTGTTTGAAGAGATCCATTATTCCTTTTGAAGAATCCATTAATGCTTTATAGTTTTTAATATGTTGAGAATTTTTTTCATAATTTAATAGATTATTTCTCTCTTTTAAAAACTCTTCTTCATCAAAATTTTCTAAATCTAATTCTTCTATTTCTTCTAATTGAGCTAAATAAAAATCTAATTGTTCATCAGTTAATTCTTCTTTTGTTAAAGAAAGATATTTTTGATTTAGATTTTTATACGTTTGATAAAGAGTAAGGTATTCTTTTTTTAAATCAGTTAATTCATTTCCAATAAAATTATCTAATAGCTTTAAATGATAGGATTCATTAAATAATTGATGTGTTTCAAATTGAGAATGTATGTCTACAATTTGTGACATTATTTTTTTCAATAATAATTGACTAGAATTACGATAATTAATTTTGATTGCTGATTTACCATCGCGATTAATTTTTTTTGAAATAACAAGATGCTCATCAATGGGAAAATTATTATCCAATAAAATTTTATCTATTTCTTTATTAGAAGAAAAAACACCTTCAATAAATGCATAATCAGCCCCATTTTTTACAAATGATGGTTGACTACGTTGACCTATCAATTGACCAATAGCATCAATGATAATTGATTTCCCTGCCCCTGTTTCTCCAGTTAAAACTGTCATTCCTGATTGAAAGTCTATTTGAACTTGATCAATGATTGCAAAATTTTCTATATATAAACTTTCTATCATAGTATCACCCATCCTTTACCCTTTAAAACAAATATGTGCTTCATTTACAACATTTTCAATATCAATAGGATTATTTACTCCACCAACTTTAAAATGAGCTAAAAACTCAATATTACCTTCTCCACCGGTAATTGGAGAAAAAGACAATGCTTGTAAGCTCAAATGACATTCATTTGCATACGCAATGACATTTTCAATAACCTTTAAATGTGTTTTAGGATCTTTTACAATTCCCTTTTTCCCAACTTCATCTTTTCCTGCTTCAAATTGAGGCTTGATCAACGCTACAATATCATCATTTTCATTTAATATATCTTTAAGAGGAATAAAAATATGTTTCAAAGAAATAAAAGAAACATCAATCGTTGCAATATTAGGTATCCCATTTTCAAACAAATCACGGGTAGCATACCTAAAATTCGTTTTTTCTTTAACAATAACTCGTGGATCATTTCTTAATTTCCAAACAAGTTGATTCGTACCTACATCTACAGCATAAACACATTGTGCACCATTTTGAAGAGCACAATCTGTAAATCCTCCTGTTGAAGAACCAATATCAACCATAACACGATTTTGCATTGAAATATCAAATATTTTTAGTGCTTTTTCTAATTTTAAACCACCTCTAGAAACATAGGGCATAACCGTTCCCTTTACAAAAAGCTCCATATCTACAGGAACTTTTGTGCCAGGTTTATCAATAATTTCATGATCATTATGAACTATTCCAGCCATAACAGCACGTTTTGCTTTTTCACGCGAATCAAAGAATCCTTGTTCTACTAGTAATACATCAATTCTCTTTTTTTCCATTCATTAATTCCTCACATTTATTTATAACAGTATCTAAATCAATTTTTTCATCATCATATATTTCTTGTACAGATCCTTGCTTTGAATAATGATCTGCAAGTGCAATATGTTCAAAAGTTCTTAAAATATGTTTTTCATTACAATAAGTCAATAATATCGAACCTAATGATCCTGTTTTTAAAATAGTTTCATATACAAGAATCGGTTTATCATTTTCAGTAAATATTTTATGTACCATATCTTCATCTATAGGCTTAATAAATCTCGCATTTATAATTCTAATATTTAAATGTTTACTTTTGATTATTGTTTTTATCTTTTCAACATTATCACCATAACAAATTAAAGTCATTTTATAGTCATCTTTGCAAGATTCAATAGTCCAAGTACCTAATTCTAATTGATTATTATAATCAACTTTTATATCATCTATACTTCCTCTAGGTATTCTAATAAAATAAGGTTTATTAAAATTATGAAATGCTGTATTTACAAATTGACGAAGTTCTCTAGCATCTTTAGGAGCAAAAAGAACGATGTTAGGAATAGGTGATAAAATACTTACATCAAATACCCCATGATGCGTTGGGCCATCTTCTCCTACAATACCTGCACGATCAATACTGCAAAGACATGGTAAATCCATTCTAGCAATATCATGATTAATTTGATCATAAGCTCTTTGTAAAAAAGAAGAGTAGACAGAAATAAAAGGTTTTTTTTGAGAAATAGATAAACCTGCTGTAAAAGTAAGAGCATGCTCTTCAGCAATTCCTACATCAAAACATCTTTCTGGGAATACTTTAAATAAAGTATTCATTGCCGATCCTTTAATCATTGCAGGAGTAATTGAAACAATATCCTTATCAATTTTCATCCATTGTAAAACCTGATCAGATATAATTTCCGACCATGATTTTTTTGAAGAATTTCCAGAAGAAAGCACACGGCCATTTTTTACATTAAATGGTGGAGTTCCATGCCATTTACCTTCTTGATCATTTTCAGCAAATGAATAACCTTTTCCTTTTTCAGTAACAACATGTACAACGACACTCTTTTTATTCTTTTGTGCAAGTTGCAATACTCTTATCAATTCAACAATATTATGTCCATCCACCGGACCTAAATAATCAATACCAAAGTCTTCAAAAATAGTATCATTTATAAAACCTCTTTTTACAAAGTCTTTAATATATTTTGTAGCTTTATAAACACCTTCTCCTAATTTCCCATGTTGTAAAATCGAACGATAGTCATCTTTCATTTTATTATATGTATTAGACATACGCACATTATTTAGAAAGTTGTTCATACCACCAATGCTTTTAGAGATTGACATTTGATTATCATTTAAAATTAAAATTACTTTATTATTAATTGAACCAAGATGATTTAAAGCTTCTAAAGATTCGCCGCCTACAATAGCTCCATCGCCTACTACAGGAACAATGCTAAAACTTTCTTTATTTAAGTCTCTTGCGATTGCCATTGCTACAGCTGCCGAAAGAGCTGTAGAAGAATGACCAGCCTCCCAAACATCATGTTTACTTTCACAACGTTTTTGAAAGCCTGATAAGCCATTGAATTTTCTTAAATGTGTAAAATCTTTTGCACGTCCTGTTAAAATTTTATGAACATAACATTGATGTCCTACATCAAAAAATATTTTATCTTCAGGTGAGTTAAACACATAATGCAAAGCAATAGTTAATTCAACAATTCCTAAATTACTTGATAAATGTCCACCTGTTTGAGAAACAGATTCAATAATAAATTGGCGAATATCCTTTGCTAAGTCATTCAATTCCTTTTCTGTTAATTCTTTTAAAAAAGAAGGACCTTTAATTTTTGTTAAATCCATTTATCTCACTCTTTTCCATAATTTTTCAATAATTTCCAAAATCAACCCATGATTTAGTGTTAAAGAATACACAAGTTGCTGAGCTTCATTAAATAGTAAATCAACTTCTTTTTGAGAATTTTCAATTCCTAAAAGTGTAACATAAGTTTCTTTATGATTTGCTTCGTCACTTCCTGTATTTTTACCCAATGTTTTGGCATCAGATGTCACATCTAAAATATCGTCTTGAATTTGAAATGCTAAGCCAATTTTATAACCTATTTGTTTTAAAATTTCTAAATCGTTTGGTGAGGCAATTAAAGCCCCCATTTGAAAGGCACAAGATAATAATTTTCCTGTTTTATAATGGTGAATTTTATCTAATGTTTCTTTTGAAAGCTTTTTACCTTCATTTTCAATATCATATTCTTGTCCTAAAATCATCCCGTTTATACCACTTGATGTATATAAACAAGAAACAAGTGAAAGTTTTAATGAATCATCTAGATTGGTTTGTAAAATGATGTTTACTGCTTCATTAAGAAGACCATCTCCTGCTAAAATTGCTGTTGCTTCACCAAATTGTTTATGACATGTTGGTTTTCCACGTCTTAAATCATCATTGTCCATTCCAGGTAAATCATCATGGATCAATGAATAAGTGTGTATCATTTCTAATGCACAAGCAATATCAATATACTTTCTATAATCAAGACCATATGCTCTAATCACTTGTAAAACAATTAATGGTCTAATTCGCTTTCCCCCTGCTTTTAAAGAATAATACATTGCTTCCTTAACCTTACTATCAGGATATTGAGATAAAATATTTTCAAGTCTTTGATTAATTTCATTTATAACATTATTCATTATTTTCTACCTCTACATCAAAATCTTCTAATTGACCATCAATAAGTATTTTAGAAACTTTATTTTCTACATTTCCTAATTTTTTTGAACAATATTGAGAAAGCTGTACGCCTTCTTGAAAAAGTTCAACACTATCATCTAAAGATGTTTCGTTATTTTCTAATAAATCGACAATTTCTTCTAATCGTTTTATTGCCTGTTCGAATGTCATTTTTTCCATATACATTACTCCTTATGAATCGTTGCTTTAACGTAACCGTCTTTTAAATAGATAGAAACATTATCTTCATTATTTAAATCATCTATACTTGAAACATATTGATTTTCTTTTTTTACTAAAGCATAGCCCCTTTCTAACGTTTGTAAAGGACTTAATGCATTTAATTTAGAAATCAACATACTTAAGTTATTTTGATTGGCTTTAAGTTTATTATGAAAATTTATTTTTAATAAATTTTCATATGTTTGAATCTTTTGTTGATAATGACTTACAAATACTTTATTTTGAGATTGTAATTGTAAATTAAGTTTTGTATAAATAACCATATTATTATTTAAACGTTTTTCCATGAAATTAGAAATTTTATCTTGTAAATAAGAAACATATTGTAAGTGATCACCATATAGTTTTTCAGGATTTTTAAATAAATAAAAGTGTGTTAAGCGATTTAATCTTGTATTCAATGTTTCAATTTTATACTTCATATTTGATTTTAAAAGACCATCTAACATTGATAAATGCTTATACATATCTTCTATATTAGGTGTGGCTTCAATAGCTGCATAGGTAGGTGTTAACGCTCTTAAATCACATACATAATCACATATTGTAAAATCTATTTCATGCCCTATTCCACAAATAATAGGTGTTTTTAATTCAAAAATTGTTCTTGCTAATGCTTCTTCATTAAAATTCCATAAATCCTCTAACGAACCACCACCTCGTGCCAAAATAATGGTATTAAAGTGAAGTTCATCTACGAATTTCAAAGTTGAAATAATTTTCAAATATGCGTCTTTCCCCTGTACAGGTATAGGAAAAATGATAACTCTACACACAGGAAAACGTTTTTTTAAAGTACGCATTACATCCATTAATGCAGCACTAGGATATGCTGATAAAACAGCAATTTTGCTAGGGTAAGAAGGAATATTTTTTTTATATTTTTCATCAAACAAACCTTCTTGTAGTAATGATTTTTTCAAATTCTCAAATTTTAAAAATAATGAACCTACTCCATCAGGTTCAATATTTTTAACTATTAATTGATTATATCCTGTAACTGCATAAACAGAAACAGTTGCTTCTATTAAAACTGAATCACCATTTTTTACATCAAAATTTAATTGTTCAGCAAATCCTTTATACATAATCGCACTAATATGTGATTTACCATCTTTTAGTGTAAAATACAAATGACCAGAACTCATATTTCTTTTAAAATTAGATATTTCACCCTTGATGAAGACATGCTGTAATTGCATATCAACATCTATTTTTCGCTTTAAATAGTTATTTAAAGTAGAAACTGTTATATATTTTTTATCCAATGGCACCTAAAACTCCATTAATAAATTTATAAGCATCTTCATCACAGTATTTTTTTGCTAATTCAACTGCTTGATTAATTGAAATTTCTTTAGAAACTTCATTTCGTTCATAAATAGCTACATAAAGAATTGCTTTTTCCATTATAGAAAGACGATCAATTGACCATGATTTTTTCAAATTCTTTTCAATAAGAGGCACATATTCATCAATACGTTCAATCGTATTGAAAACAATTTCTTTACAAAGTTCAATTTCTCTTTCATCCATTCTTGGTTTATAACATTCGTTTAAATAATTCATAATTTCTTCTTCTGTTGAATTTGTTAAAAGATATTGGTAAACTGCAATAACAGCTTTTTCTCTAATTAATTTTTTTCTTACTTTTTCCATACACATTTCCTTCCAAAATATATTCATATTCTATCATAGTTTCTTACGAAATTAAATAAATAAACACAATAAAAAAGGAATTGCTAGACAATCCCTAGAATTTAATTTTATTGACATTAACATTCACTTTAACATTTCTAAAGCCAATATATCTATCAATAGCATTTACAACTTCATTTTGAATTTCACTAACAACTTTTCCAACATTAAGCCCATAATCAATGACAATGTCAATACCGATGATTACTTGATTATGATCATTGATTTCAATATTTACAGAATTTTTTCCACCATCAAAATCAATCCCGTTTATTTTACTCACTTCATGATTAGTAATTGCTTGAAAAACAGATAATTCAATATATTGTTCACCTAAATTATTTTTCTTTTCTACTGTATAGTATTCCATAAAATTACTCCTTTATATCTCTATACTTTATTTTATCTAAAAATCATTGATTATTCAAGTTAGAAGTATCATTAGTCTTCAACAAATTTAACTTCAATGATATATCCATTATATTTATTATGAATAAGCTTGATGATTTTATTAGCATCTTTCGAAGTTGCATCTTTTAATTTTACAACTACTTTCATGTGTTCACCATCAATCTCACAAAAACATTCTTTATACCCTTTATCAGTTAATAACTGACAGATATCTTTTTCATTTTTTATAATTGCTTTTGTTTTTTCATTAGAAGTAAGTGCTGTTGAAATTTCTTTTTCAGATGCTTTTGAAGAGGCAATTACCGTATTATTGTCATTAATTTTATTTTCATGATTTTTATTGAGTTCACTTTGCAAAATTTCTATTCTACTTAATGATTTTTTTGAGACCGTGTCACCTTGATCAATTGGTGGTACTAATAAATAATAAATTGATAAAACAAGAATCAATGTAAATAATGATAAAAATGTTATAGCTTGTTTATTCATGAACATCCCCTCATTACCTACTGTATGCAATCACGTTTTAGAATATGAAAAAACACTAGGTTTTGTCCTAGTGCTAAGCTCTGCCTGAATATTTTCCTTCAGCAGTTGAAATAACGACCATTTCTCCTTCATTAATAAATAAAGGGACTTTGATTTGGAATCCAGTTTCTAAAACAGCATTTTTTGTTGCTCCAGTTGCTGTATCTCCTTTAACCGCTTGTTCTGCTTCAGTAATTTGTAAAGTAACTTTATCAGGTAATTGTACACCTAATACTTCACCTTCAAAACTTCTAATCGTTGCTGTATCACTTTCTTTTAAGAAATTCTTTTCCCATTCTAAATTTTCAGCTGGAATTTCAATTTGTTCATATGTTTCTCCATCCATAAATACAAATGCATCCCCTGTATTATACAAGTATTGCATTTCTTTTTTATCGATTTGTGCTCTTTTTACTTTATCATTTCCACCGAATGTCATTTCAGTAGTAGATCCAGTACGTAAGTTTTTCATTTTAACTTTAATATTTGCTGCTGCTCTGGCAGTTTTATTATGAGAATAATCTAATACTACAAATAAATTTCCATCCATTTGAAAAGTAACACCTGGTTTTAAATCACTAACGTTAATCATAATAATCTCCTTTTTAATAATATCCTTGTTGATTGTAACAAAAAATTATTATGAATGGAATAGTTTTTTTATTTTTACAATCGATATTCTTACTATTTATATTTTTTGAAAAAAATTAACTTAAAAAAAGAAATTTAAGAATAAATTGTCTATATAATAATAGGAGGATTTTTATGGAGGAACTATTTGAACAGATTATTTATCAAGCTATTAAAAAAAATGTAAGTGATATTCATTTACAATGTACAGAGAAAGGAGTGATTAAATTTAGGATTTGTGGGGAACTACTTACTTATGAAACCTATGAAAAAACAAATATTATTCAATTAATGAATTATATTCGTTTCATTTCTAAAATTGATTTAAATTATTACCGTAAACCTCAAACAGGACATTATGTGTATGTTTTAAATAATAAAAAATATAACTTAAGAATTTCCTCACTTATTGGAAAAGATATGGATTCCATTGTTATTCGTATCCTAAATAATCATCAAAAATTATCATTAGAAAATATTAGTAAAGATATTCATGTTTATCAATTTTTAAAACAGATTGTCCAAAAGGATAGCGGATTATTTGTAATAAGTGGTGCAACTGGTTCTGGGAAATCTACAACATTATATGCTATTTTAGATGCAATTAATAAGATGTATAAAAAAAATATTATTACACTAGAGGATCCTATTGAAATCAATAAAGATTATTGTTTGCAAATTGAAATTGATGACAGAAAAGGTATCAGCTATCATGAATCGTTAAAACAAATATTAAGACATGACCCAGATGTCATAATGGTCGGTGAAGTACGTGATGAAAAGACAGCTCAATTAGCACTTACATGTGCTTTAACTGGACATCTTGTACTAACAACTATTCATGCAAGTAATTGTATAAATACGATTAAAAGATTAGAAAACTTAAACATTTCATCTCTTGATTTAGAAGATGTTCTTCTTGGTATCATGACACAAAAAATGCGTTTTAACGATAAAAAAGAAGTATTTATTTTAAGTGAATACATTGATCAAAAAAACTTATTAAAATATTTTGATCGAAAGAAAATAGATTACTATGATTTTTCGAAAGCTGCATGCACATTAAAAAATGTAGGTGTTTTAAATGAAAAATAAATTACTTAATTTTATTGATCTACTTATTTTTTTCTTTAATCAAGGATATTCATTACAAGAAACGCTTGATTTTTGCAGTTTGCTTAACTATGAAAAAGAAGTAAAGGAAATAAAGAACTATTTAAATCAAGGTTTTTCTCTTGACGAAATTTTTATAATGCTTCCCTTTCCTACTCTATTTAAAGAATATTATTCATTTTTTAAAAATGAATTCACATTAGAAACTGCATTAAAAAAGTCAATTGAAATTTGCAAAAAAAGAGATGAGTATAAAAATACTTTTTTAAAAAAATTGGCATATCCAATTATATTGCTTATTTTCTTATTTGTTTTTTCTATTTTTACTGTTTTTTACTTATTACCACAGGTTGAAATTTTATTTAACGATTTTGATATTCAAAAATCATTTATTATTCAATGTCTATTTGTATTATTACATGCAATTCCTGTTTTTTTAACACTAATTACTATAATAAATATTATTTTAATGATATTTATCTATCAAAGCATTGCAAAACAAAAATTCAATCAGATAGATTTTTTGATTAATCACACACATTTTATTAAAAAATTGATTTGTAAGTATTATTCGTTAAAGTTTGCAATTTATTATAATGAATTACTCATACAGCACTATGATACAACATCCATTATTGAAACTTTATATGATAAAATAACTGATAGTGATATTAAAATGATTGTTTATGAACTTTATCGTTTAATTATAAATGGTCATGATTTTAATTTAGCAGTTAATGATTTTCCTTATTTTTCAGATGATTTTAAAAAATTTATATCTATTATTCAAAATAGTCATGAAAACCAAAGTTTAGAAAATTATATCCAACTTACATTTATGCAATTAAATCAATTTGTTTCTAAATTTATAAAAATCATAGTTCCATTGATTTATGGTTTTGTTGCTACATTTGTAATTGTTGTGTATGTTTCAATAATAATTCCTATGATGAATGTTGTCTCAAATTTATAAAAAGGAGGATTATAAGGATTATGAATTCTAATAAAAAAGGTTTTACACTCATTGAAATGATTTTTTGTATTTCTGTAATACTAGTTATTTTACTGCTTGTTATTCCAAATGTTACAAGTAAAAATCGTTTAGTAAAAGAAAAAAGTTGTGATGCACAAATTGAAGTTGTTAACTCACAAATCATTTTGTACGAAATCGAGCATGGAGAATTACCAACTAGTATGTCTCAATTAACTTCTGGCAGCCATCCTTATTTAAAGGAAAAACAAGCTGTTTGTCCTTCAGGACTTGCCATAAGAATAAGTGATGGTGAAGCCTATGTTTCAAAATAAAGGATTTACTTTGATTGAAATGTTGTTAGTAATATCTATTATATTAACATTGTCAGTACTTTCGTTCCCTTTTATGAATACAAAAACAATTTATATAACGGATGAATGTGTAAAAAAACAAATAGGAATGATTATTAATCAGGCTAAAAGTAAGGCAATAATTAGTCATGAAAAAGTTAGTTTAATTGTATCAAAACAAGAAATATCTTTTATTGATCATCAAAAAAAATACAGAGTAGTTTTACCTAATAATTATTTTTTCAATAATATTAAAGAAATATATTTCAATAAAGATGGCAATATAAATCAAGCAAATCATATTGATCTCATTGCACCCAAAAAGAAATATACCATTATTTTTCATCTTGGAGCGGGTGATTATGAGTTTAAATAAAAAAGGTTTTACTTTGATTGAAAGTCTTTTTGCTTTTAGTATCTTTACTACTGTTATTATTCTATTAGTGTCTTTATATGTAACAAATTCAAAAACAAACATCAAAGTCAATCAAGAATACGAAACTTATCAGTCAGAGAAACAACAAATAGAATATACACTTAATTTAGATGAAGGAATAGAGACATGTCTAAAAAAGGCTTTACATTAGTAGAAGTATTATTGAGTTTATCTATCACATTACTTATTGTTTTAAACTGTTCATTACTAGTGAAAGTTTTAAAAATTTCTAATCAATCAAAATATATCGATACATCGCTAGAAAATGCAATATTTTCACTTAGTAATGAACTTATAACGGCTAAAAATATAGAATATGGTGATAGTTTAAGTTTTCTCGATGAAAATGACGATTCTCATAAAATAATACTACAAAACAAACGACTCGTTATTACACCTGGACACCATATTTTATATCATGACATTGATTCTGTATATTTTGAAAATACGAATGGATTTATCAAAATAAATTTAATGAGTAATAATAAAGAATATCAATTTATTGTAGGTAGTGATTATGAAAAAAAAGAAGAATAACGGAAATGTTCTACAAATCACCCTTATTTTATTGTTCATGCTTTCTCTTAATATATTTTCATTATGTCATTTGACAATTCTAAATAGTCGAGGTTTTCAATCTATAAAACAAACGAATGATATAAGACTACTTAAAAATATACTTATTGCAAATTATAAATACGAAAATCAAAATAGCATTTTATTAAGTAATTATTTAGAACTTGAAAATTACACAATTTCGTATACTGTTGATGATATGGGAGATTATTTTTTAATAGAAACAAGATTAAAAAATGATCGATATAAACTCAATATCACATTTTATCTTGAATTGGATAAAGAAAAAAATGTTATAAAAAAAGTAGAATAAATTGTTATTCTACTGAAGATATGGATTATTTAATTTTTCTTGTATTAAAGTTGTCAATTCACCGTGTCCAGGATATATTTCATAATCATCTTTTATTTCTTTAATTTTTTTTATACTATTTCTTGTGTCTGTTGAAGATGATGTTGGAAAATCAAATCTACCAATTCCATTTTTAAACAAAACATCTCCTGAAAAAATAACATGGTAATTTTTTAAGATGATAAAGCATGAACCAATTGTATGTCCTGGCAAATGTAAAAATTCAAAATGAAAGTCACCAATATCTATATCCTTATCAACAGCTGTTACTTTAGATTTAATTTTTAATTCACCGTAATAGTTAGATAAATTTAATTGATCATTGTAAATCATTTCATAATCATCTTGATGAATATAAACAGGGCAATTATATTTTTCTACTAATTCATCTATAGCTCCAATATGATCAAAGTGACCATGTGTTAATAAGATAGCAGTTAATTGTAAATTATTTTGTGTTAAATAATTTATAAGTAGCTCAGCCTTATCCCCTGGATCAATTAGAATCGAATGATTATTATTTTCTATCAAATAACAATTTGTTGACATTATTCCAAGTACAAATTTTTTAATAATTAATCTTTCCATAAAATATTCTCCAATAAAAAAATAAGCCTAAGCTTATTTTTTTTCTTTGTGTACAGTTTTTTTATTGCATCTAGGGCAATATTTATTTACTTCCATTCTATCTGGATGATTTCTTTTATTTTTAGTGTTGATATAATTTTCTTCTCCACATTCTGTACATTTTAAAATGATATTATCTCTCATGATTACACCTCCGCATCACTAAAACTTTCTTAAATATAATAACATATTAATTAATGAAATACTAGCATTTTTTTAATTTAAACCATATTTTTCTACATATTTATCAACAACTTGATGTGCAATAATTGGTGCAGATGAATCAGCGCCCGATGAAGAACGATCTTCTCTAAATGCAATACTAGCAAATGCAACTAATGGTTTACTATCTTCTGTTGCTGAAATATAACCAATTTGTAGATGGTTTGGGTGGTCAACATTTGAATTACCATCATATTTTTCAGCTGTTCCTGTCTTACAATAAACAGCATATGGCTTTTCTGACCAATACGTATGTGATGTTCCATCTGTTCTTGTAACACATGCGCGCATTCCAGCTTTTATTTGTTTAAATGCATCTGCCTGTGAAGAAACATCATCTTGAATATTTGTTTTGAATTTATAAGTTGTGTATCTATTTCCTTCTCCATCACTTTTAAATGATTCAATAAGGAAATGAGGTTGAACTTTTTTACCCATATTAGCAAGAGTACATGTATATTGTGCCAATTGAATTGGAGTATATGTGTCATATTGTCCGATACATGCATCTAATAAATGCCCAGGGGCAGTATCTCTTCCTTTATATCCGTCACTTTCATTTGGAACATCCAATCCAGTTTTAACACCTAAACCTAATTCACCAAAATCCCTTCTGATAGTAGAGAGAGTTTTGACAAAACGATTGAGATCAACATTTAAAGCGCCATGAGGTACATATTCAACACCAGCTAACTTCATAGCAATTCTAAACATATAAACATTTGATGACCAAGCAAGCGCATCTATTTCATTAATGTTTCCCATTGTTTTCCATGATTGTTTAGCTTTTGTAGAACCTTTAAACCAAAGCGGCTCATCTACAAAATAAGTATTAGGAACAATGATATTTTCTTTAAATCCTGTATATAATGTACCCGCTTTTGAAGTAGAACCAATTTCTACCGCTTCTAAAAAGTTACCTGTAGAAATATCTTTGACCTCGCCAGTTTCTTTGTTAATTTCTTTAGCTGACATAACTAAAATTTCTCCATTATTAGGATCCATCATTACAAAATACATTTTATTGAAATAAGTATTAAAGCTATTACATGTCGTTAATTCATTAGTAATAAGTTCATCAGCAAAAGATTGTAACTCTAAATCAATAGATAAGCGAATGTTATCTCCTTTTTCACCATTAACATTGTTTGTGATAATAGGATCACCATTACTATTATATTTAACAGAATATGATGAATTTGATGCTTTTAAAATATCTTCATATTGTTTTTCTAAACCACTTGTACCGACTCGTGAATTACCAGTATACCCTTTTGCAAGTAATTCTGTTTTTAATTCCGTAGGCAATCCTTGTCTTTTAGTTGTTAATTTTCCAATCAACGCGCCAAGTTGACCATTCACCATTGATTGACGAGACCACCCACTACTTATTTGAATACCTTTTAAAATATTTGTATTTTCTCCTATAACACTAGCTTCTTCGACTGTAATCCCTTCTACTAAAGTTACAGAACCTGTTTTACATCGTTTCATTAAATATTCAAAACGTGTTTGTTCTATTTCATCTTGTGTCATATTTTGATATATATATTCCATAGATAATTTAGAAACAATCAAATTGGTTTTTGCCTTAGAATAATCAGCATCATCAGGGTTTTCTGTTTTTAATTTTTTTAACTCTTTGTCACTTAACAAAGATTCTGCTAATTTTTCATGAGCAATAATAAAATAATCTTTTATATTTCTTTCAGTAATGTTATTAACGTTATTTTTAGAAAAGTCAATTGTAATTTTTTCACTTAAAAATTTTGCAATATACGTAATTTCTTTATTTGTAATTTTCTTAGGTGCATAATAATCAACACAAATAACATTTTGATTACCCATGATTTTTGTATAATTACGATCATAGATTTCTCCACGCGGTGCATCATTTGTATATGTTGTACTTCCATAAGTTTCCAGTTTAACTTCTAATGTATCAGCTTGAGTTAATTGTACATAAGCCAATCTAATAATTAAAATAAAAATTAAAACAAGTGTCACAGCAATTAGTTCAATTAATCTTTTAGATACAATTATATCAGATTTACTATTTTGATATTTCTTTTCTTCATTAAATCCATGAAATCTTACAGTAGCAGTTTTTTTGTTAAAAAACTTTGGCATATTTTTCCTCCTTCCTTGAACAATTATATTATACTTTAGATTATTAGTAAATTTGAATTAATCGATAATATAAATTTATTTAACATATTTAACATATTTAAAATAGCAGCGATTGCTGCTATTTATTCATCATCAACTGATAATATTGCCATGAAAGCTTCTTGTGGAATTTCAACACTTCCTACTGCCTTCATTCTCTTTTTACCTTCCTTTTGTTTTTCTAGAAGTTTCTTTTTACGCGAAATATCTCCACCATAACATTTAGCAAGGACGTTTTTACGCATTGCCTTAATTGTGGTTCTTGCAATGATCTTACCTTGTAATGCTGCTTGTACAGGAACTTCAAACATTTGTTTTGGAATAATTTCTTTTAATTTTTCACAAATTACTTTTCCTCTTGAATAAGCAAAATCTTTATGAACAATAGATGATAAAGCATCTACAACATCACCATTTAATAAAATATCCATTTTTTGCAATTTACTTTCTCGATATCCTATTAATTCATAATCAAATGAGGCGTATCCCTTTGTACTAGATTTCAATTTATCAAAGAAATCATAAACAATTTCTGATAAAGGAATATTATAAATAATATTACGACGTGTTTCATCAATATAATCTATATCAACATATTCTCCTCGTTTTGATTGACATAGTTCCATGATAGATCCAATATACTCATTTGGAGTCATAATTGAAGCTTTTACATAAGGCTCTTCAATATAATTTATTACTTGTGGAGATGGCATCATTGCAGGATTGTCAATTTCAACCATTGTTTGATCTGTTAAAAATACTTTATAAATAACAGATGGTGCAGTAGCAATAAGTTCTAAATCAAACTCTCTTTCTAATCTTTCTTGAATAACATCCATGTGTAATAATCCTAAAAAACCGCATCTAAAACCAAATCCCAATGCTTGTGATGTTTCTGGTTCAAAGACAAGAGACGAATCACTAAGTTGTATTTTTTCCAATGCTTCTCGTAAATTTTTATACTTAGAATTATCAACTGGATATAATCCACAATAAACCATAGGATTTAACTTTCTATACCCTGGCAATTGCTCATGACTTTCATTTTCTAAAGTTGTTATTGTATCCCCTACATGAACATTTTGAATAGATTTAATAGAAGCTGATATCCATCCAACTTCCCCACAAACTAATTTATCTTTTTTAACTTCCGCAGGAGTTCTTACACCTAATTCAGTTACTTCGTAAGTAGCTCCTGTAGCCATAAATTTAATTGTATCTCCAACCTTTATAGATCCTTCTTTAATTCTAACGAATACAACAACACCTCTATAGCTATCATAAAATGAATCAAAAATAAGTGCTTGAGTAAGATGATTAATATTCCCACTTGGTGCAGGAACCTCTTTAACAATCATCTCTAACACATCTTCAACGTTTAAGCCACTTTTAGCCGAGATACGAGGTGCATGGTCTGCAGGCAATCCAATAACATCTTCGATTTCTTGAATAACATGTTCAGGGTTTGCACTAGGTAAATCTACCTTATTTATAACTGGTAAAATTTCCAAATCATTATCTAAAGCCAAATAGACATTTGCCAATGTTTGTGCTTCCACACCTTGTGCTGCATCTACAACTAACACTGCTCCTTCACATGCAGCTAATGAACGAGATACTTCATAAGTAAAATCGACATGGCCAGGAGTATCAATAAGATGTAAAAGATAGGTATTTCCATCTTTTGCTTTGTATTGAAGTTGAACAGCATTCAATTTGATTGTAATGCCTCTTTCACGTTCTAACTCCATGCTGTCTAATAGTTGAGCCTTCATCTCTCTATTTGAAACCGCACCGGTCATTTCTAAAATACGATCCGCTAAAGTACTTTTCCCATGATCAATATGCGCTATGATTGAAAAATTTCTTATTTTATCTTGATTAATTGTCATTTATTTTCACCGACTTTCAATAATAGATTTTATCAAAAAACAATATAAATGACAATTTATTTATTTAAAAATATTTGTTTAAAATTTCAATGAGTTCTCCATATACAATCACTTCTTTAAAATCATAATTAGCCATTGTAAATTTATTAGCTATTAAACGCCCTCTAACAGCAATAATCATTCCAATTTGAGTAACATCAGACATCATGTCTTCTAGCCCCTTCCACAAAGCAATAGAAAAAACATCAAATTTTTCTTTTCCTATCTCCTCAGGAAATGGTCTTTTAACCTCAATGTCAATAAAAGCCATGTTTTCAACATGATATACATTTTTTACTATTTTTCCTACTAAAGAAATTGAATTTAACATAAACGATCCTCCTTAGTATTATCATAGTTCTTATAAAAAAATAATCATGCTAAATCGACTAAAAGGTCTATTTAAACGACTAAAAAACATATAAAAAACATTAATAAATATATCCTAAGATATATTTATTAATGTTTTATTACTCTATACTTTATTGATTAGGGTCATTATTTTCAATAACAACAAAGGCAACTGCATAATGATTTTCATGAGAAATAGAAACATGACAAGGCTCATCTTTAATATAGGGTTTACCATTTTCATCATTTAAACAGCATATCTCCTTAAATGATTTATAACCTGCTGCTTTTACAAATGCCTCTTTGACTGCAAATCTACCACCCACAAATTCTCTTTTTGCTTTATCATTACCTTTTGATAAATACAAAGAAAATTCATCTACATGTAAAATTTTCTTTGCAAGTTGATCCAAATGATTTAATCTTCTTAAATCACAAATATCTACACCAATTCCTTTAATCATCACTAATCCTTAAATTTCTTTTCATACAGACTCATCAATTCATCCAAAGACATATTGTCATCAATTTCATCAATTAAAGAATTTTGTTCCTCTGATTTTTTTTGACCAAAATCAAGTTTAAACTCCCCTGTTCGTTCCTCAATAATTTTAAGTTGATCTTGTTCTTCTTCAACAATTTTAGCAATATTTCTTAAATTATCTTCAACTGTTGGAAGCTTTTCTTCTTCAACAATTTCGGGTTCTATTGTTTTTTCATCATCAGTATTTGTTTCATCTTGAAAATCTTTTGAATCTTCAACAGCAGTAAGAACAGCTTCACTATCTGTTTCTTCTTTTTCTTCAAAATTACCATAATACGGAGATATTACTTGAACAAGTGAATTATCTTTTTTCTTTGGTTTTTTTACTGAATTTTTCTTAACTGTTTTAACTATTTCTTTTTTTTCTTCATGCATTCCAAACATTGGAGAAATGATATCCATCATTTCATAATTTTTCTTAATTTCGGGTTCTTCTTTCTTTTCTACTTTTTTTTCAACCTTTTTAACATTTTTGGAAGTAGTTTCTTTTGGTACTTGTTGACCTTCACTTTTTTTAGTAACTTCTTCTTTTTTAAATTCTTCGTCATAAATAAGTGGTTTAGAAAACTTTTCATTTCTTCTTTGTTCAACAATTGGGTCTACAGTTTCAAAAATATCATCATCGTTTGATTTTTTAAAAAAATGTTTAAACATAATAACTCCTTCCTTCAATACACTTTATTTTATTGATTGTATAAATGTTTCTATTTCTTCTTGCGTTTTTCTTAATTTACTTACAAAGCGACCTGTCTCTTGTCCATTTTCATAGCTGACAAAAGAAGGGATTCCTAAAATATCTAAATCTTGACATAAATCAATAAAATAATCTCTATTAATACTATAAAATGTAAAATTTGGATATTTTTTTACAACATTACCTATAAAAGGTTTGATAAACATACAATCAGGACACCAAGAAGCTGTAAATAAGATGATTGATTTTGTTTGAATAGCTTTTTCATATTCTTCTAATGAGTTTATTTCAATTAATTGATCCATTTTTTTACTCCTTACAATCACTAATAATCATTTTATAAATAGGTCCATTTACTGAAAATTTTCTTTCATATTCTGTCATAATATTATCACCTGCTTCTGGAGAATTATGTAAATCTAAAGAAACATAATCTAAATGATAATTATTTTCTGTTACTGACTGTAATGAATATTCAAATAGACCTCGATTATCTGTTTTAAATTCAATAACACCATCTTTTTTCAATAATCGACGATAAACATTTAAAAACGCTGAAGACGTTAAACGTCTTTTTGCATGTCTTTTTTTTGGCCAAGGATCACTAAAATTTAAAAATAAATGATCAATTTCACCATTTTCAAAAACATTTTCTAATTCAATTGCATCAAAATGCATTAATTTTAAATTAGGCAATGATTGATTTTTATTAATTTTATTAATTGCTGCTGCTAAGACACTTGGAAATTTTTCAATCCCTATGTAATTGTTTTCTGGATGTTTTAAAGCATTTTGATAAATAAAATCGCCTTTCCCCATTCCAATTTCTATATATAATGGCTGATTTATTTCAAATATATCATGATAATGACCTTTATGTTCTTCAGGCTTTAAGATAACTAAATCAGCATTCTCTTCCATAATTTCATAAGCTTTTGGGTTGTTTCTTAATCTCACAAAAAATCCTCCTTATTTTTTATACAAATAGTATCACAAATCATTCATTAAGTCGACTAATTCATCTTCGGATAATTCTCTAAATTTTCCAATTTGTAAAGAAGTATCTAATTTTAAATTCTTCATCTGTAACCTTTTTAAATAAGTTACTTTTTTACCGACACTTTCTACCATTTTTTTCACTTGATGAAACTTTCCTTCAAAAATTTCAATTAATACTTCAGATGTATTATCTTCAGTTTTTATAATGGATAAATTTGAACTTTGACATCTATAATGATCAATAGTAATTCCTTCTTTAAACTTTAAAATATCATTTTCATCCATTATTCCTTCGACACATGCATAGTACAATTTAGAATGATGTCGACTAGGTGCTAATAACTTATGTGCAAAATCTCCATCATTTGTTAGTAATAATAAACCCTCCGTATCCAAATCTAACCTTCCTACTGGAAATAAATCATACTGTTCATAACCATAAATCAAATCAACAACTGTAGGATGAACATTATCTTTTGTAGCAGAAACATAACCAGCAGGTTTATTAAGCATAATATAGACATATGGTTTATATGTAATAAGCTCACCATCAAAGATAATTTTATCTGTTTCATAATCTACTTTAAAATCATCCTTTTTTATAATACTTCCATTAACAGTAACAAAACCTTTTCTAATATAATTTTTTACTTCTTTTCTAGTTCCGATACCATAATGAGCTAATAATTTATCAAGTCGCATTACCATGTAAAATAATATACCTTTCTATTTGTTTATCCTCTGTGTTATATGTTAAATAGAGCTTAACATCAAATTTGTTTTTGGATGTTGTTCCTGATAAATTGATGCCTTTATAATAACCATTCTTCTTATCAATATAATTAGGCTTTAATGAAAAAGTATCCTTTTCTAATAAACCAATACTCGGAATATTTTTATCCTTTTTATCAATAAATGCGATTGCTTTAATATTTTTCATTTCAATAACAGGATTATTAATGATAATATCATACCGTATTTTTTTATTTGATATTTTATTAGTAACTAATTGAATTGAACAATCATCACAGCTTTCATCAAATGAAGTAGACATCTTTAAACGATTATAATAACTAACATATTCATTATATTGTTTTTTTGAATAAGATGTTGTATTTTTTTGACTTGAACAACCTAATAAAATAAATAAAGATAAAAAAATAATTAATCTATTTTTCATATAATCACCTTTTATATTATAACATAGAGACAATAAAAAAAATTAAAATAGGAAATAATCCTATTTTAATTTAAAAGTTCCGCACTCTGTTTCTTGCTCATCACATGGTGAACTACAATTACATTTTGAAACTTTAATCTCATTTGCCAAACATTTATTATTAGAATCATGATATGCACATGTCGTAACTGAACATCTTACATCTTTTGCCATATGTTTCACCTCCGTTAATTATTTTAACCAATAATATAAAATCTATGCAAAAATAAAAGTCCTTTTATTTAGGACCTTTATCATCATATTCAATTAAACAACTAAAAGAGTATTCTAATTCAGATGAAAAACACATTGCAACACAATAATGCATCCGTATTATATGATATCCCAGTTTAAGAAAATCATTAATTTCATCTTGTAAGTCTAATTCATGAGTACATTCTATAAGTTTAACTTTCATAAACAAAGTATAATCTACAAAAATTAAAAAAATTGTCATTATTGGTTAATTTCTACAGCAAATTCAACTTCAAAATTTTTACCAACAGGTAATTCAACACAACTTTCTTTTTCTTTAAATTCACCATTAAAATCAGTATAGTCAGCATGTCCAACCCATGGTTCAATAGCAATTAATCCACCAACATGTTTTGCGGCCCAAAGTCCAACATGGTCAAAACCATTCATATGAAAAACAATTGATTTATCATGATTTAATGATTTAAGAGCAATATTTTCTGATTTAAAATTTTTAATAACAATTGCATCTGTATTAAAAAGCTCTTGTCTAACAAAAAATCTTTTTTCATTATCAAAGAAAGGTTTTTCAACTCTTGACATACCTCTTTTTTCAACATCAATTATTTTTCGATTACATGTTTCATTTTCTGAAAATTCTAAATAATAATCGTTGCTTGATTCATTTTCCATAAATGGACAAGCAAAAGCAGGATGTCCTCCAACTTGGAAATAAATAGGTTGATGATCCGTATTTTTTACTTCAATATGACATTTTAATTTATTTTCAACAAGTCTATATGTGACATTTAATTCAAATAAGAAAGGATATTGTTTTATAATTTCATCATTAGATTTTAATGAGAATATTACCTCAGTATCACTAACTTGGTTTATTTCAAATTCATTGTGTCTTGCAAAACCATGTTGTGTCATATGATACTCTTTACCATTAATCACACATGTATCATTTTTTAATGCTCCAACAATTGGAAATAAAATAGGTGCACTGTTTGCCCATTGAGATGCATCTCTTCTCCACATATAATTCAATTGATCTTTTTTCCCTTTAATTGAAATAATTTCTGCTCCTTTTGGATGTAAAGAAACAGTTAATAAATCATTAGATAATTCTACCATAATAATCCTCCTATCAGTATTTTCATTATATCATAAAATAAATTCTAAAAAAAAGAAAAAGATTATTTCTAATCTTTTTGGCTATTCAAATAATTTAGGGGTCCCAACTTTGGGGGTCTACTTTAGGGGACAACTTTAGGGGGATGGACTTCTAATAAT